>LQAH01000084.1_pt1 | contig 33052 bp, 43 predicted proteins | sample 1535791 | NCBI WGS metagenome assembly LQAH01 (sample SAMN04331585, study PRJNA305678) | bioreactor metagenome | isolation source: bioreactor_4 inoculated with Wadden Sea sediment 2nd replicate of a... | place: Germany:Bremen
TTTATCTTAGCATCTCTCATTATGATTCCTTCTCTATACATTATTGAAGGGAAGTTTCCTCGTATTACAAAGAAGGAGTTCTTCCTACTCATATTACTCTCTCTGACTGGGATGGTAATGTTTAATGTACTACTTTTCTCTGCACTTAAAACAATAACGGCAATTCGAAGTTCTATTATGCTTGCTTTTACTCCTGTGGTGGTAGCAATTGCGGCTCTTATTTTATTCAAAGAACTCATCAATAAGATAATGAGCGTAGGAATCTTTATTTCCATTATAGGTGTCATCATTACGGTTACTTCAGGAGATGTTTCACAGGTAATCTCAAATGGACTAAGTATTGGTGATGTATATATGATTCTTGCAGTATTAAGCTGGGCTTTTTATTCTATTGTTATAAAGAGCGCTATCGCCCGTATCTCTCCTCTCACAGCCCTCTCCTATGGTGCCCTCATTGGCATTGTGATGCTTCTTCCGTTTACTTTCATTGAACAGGGATGGTCCACTCTCAGTAATCTTACTCTAGGGGCTTCTATCAGTCTTCTCTATCTTGGATTCTTCGCAGCAGGTGTTGCATACCTGTGGTACTTTCAAGGAATCAAAGAGGTAGGGTCTTCCAGATCAAGTGTCTTTTTAAATGTGGAACCGGTTGCGGCAATATTCATTGGGGTTGTTTTCTTAAAAGAAGTATTGACACTTCCTCTCTTTATTGGAGCATTATTAGTGATGGGTGGTCTTTTTCTTACCACATATAAACCAAAAACTAAAATGGAGCTGCTGCGGTAAATTCCATTTTTTCCTTTGTCTGTGGATGATAGAAGGTAAGAGTCGCCGCATGAAGCATCAGTCTCTCATCATCTTCTCTTTTCCCATATAATCTATCTCCAATAATTGGCATATCTAGCCCTTTTTCATGGGCACTATGAATTCTCAATTGATGGGTTCTTCCTGTTTTTGGAGTAAATTCTACTCTTGTAGCATGCCTATCTTTATACGATTCCACTGATATTCTTTTAAACAATGTGGTTCCAACTTTTCCATTCTCTTCATCATATATTTGATAGGGACGATTATCTGTGTCCAGTCTGAAAGGAAGAGTGAGAGTCCCGCTTTCTTCCATGAGAATCCCATCAAGGAGGGCTATATAGGATTTCGTCACTTTTCGATCCATAAATTGAATAGAGAGGTCTCGTTGAGCTTCTTTTGTAAGACCAAGAACGAGTAAACCAGAGGTATCCATATCAAGTCGATGGACAGAAGGAGAATCAATACATTCAACTATGAGGCGTTTCACCCGACTTACTACACAATCAGATTTTTCAGGTCCAATTCCTGGAACACTTAAAAGTCCATCTGGCTTATTTACTACAATGATATGTTGATCAACATAGAGAATTGAGAGTCCAATCATTGCACTGAGGAGAGGTTCACAACGACTTTTGCATGGAGGATAAAATTCTTTGTGTCTATGCTGAGCGTCATTTCCAAAGAAGAATTCAGCCATACTTACTACTTTTAATCCTCTTCTAAAAATTTCAGATAACAATTTAGGGCCACAGCAATCCCCTGTTCCTGATGGCATGGCGTTATGAGGAATGAGAGTCTTAAGGTCTTTCACACTCCCATCAATACAATGAAAACTATGCAATTCATGTACTCTTTGCTGAGTAATGCCACTGTATCTTTTTGCTTCTTTGAAATTACCCTCTTTTTGTAATTGCTTGATGTGAGTATCGCTCTCTTTTAAAAGAGCATGGTATTGATCTTCATTATAGGTGGGAGGAACAAAGCCATCAATGATTGCAGTTCCTAAGTACTCTCCACTAAAGGCTTTAGGACAACAATCTCTCCCTTTACATCATCAATCGTAACAGCAACGGCAAACATAAGACCACCTTGATCTCTATAGAGCGAGGATGTGGGAAAACACATGCTCCTTCATAATCGAGGAATTTCTTTGTCTCTAGCTGATACATGAGTTCTCTAGCATAAATTTTTGCTATTGTAGAAGGGAAAATATTGCTCATTGAGTGTGCACCTTTAGGAAATTGTTCATATTCTACTATTTACCTTTGTTGAGAATAATATGTCTTTTAATGTTCTCATTTATACCACGTTTTTCTAGATATTTCAAAGGAATAGAAAAAGTATTCAGATACACTAGATGATAATAACGTGCTCAATTGATTCTGCTCCTAAAATAAGTTGGACAAAGAATAGTCCCCTTCATATTTGCTAAAACAATCAATTCTGATAGAATAATGGCACATGGAGCTGAAAATGAATATTACCCCACCTTTATCTTTGCAATCGTTAAGTACTCTTCAAGATGATATCTTATTAGATCGACTTGAATACATTCTTCCTTCTGTTATGAAAGAGTGCAACGTTGAGTTGTGGATCGTCATTGGAGATGAATATAATGAAGGACCTGTTGTAAGATCTCTTTTACCTAGCAGTTTTTTCATGCAAGAAGAACCTCTTTATTCGTCTTTGCGCAAAAAGATGGAAAGAATTATCGCTATATTGTGAGTAAACCTGATTTTTCTATTGATAAGTTTTATACCCCAGCCCTTTTAAAACCAATCGGATTTGATTGGGAAACATTCTACACAACCTTTGCTCCCCAATATGATATAGAAACAATAAGGAACATGGATGAAGAAGATATGTGGACAGCTCTTTCTCGTATTATAAGAGAAATTGACCCATCTAATATTGCTCTGGATATCTCATCTGCGACTCCTTTTAGCGATGGGTTAAGTAAATCTAATTATGATGCAATCATCTCATCTATTGATGATGTATATGTCAAAAGAATTATTAGCGGTGAAATGGTAGCTACTCGTTTTCTAGAAACAAGAAGTGAGAAAGAAATAGAATTAATGAGGAAGATTGTAGGAGTGACGAGAGAGATTATCAAAAAAGCTTACTCAGTCGAAGTAATTGATATAGGAAATACAACAACAGGAGAACTTCGCTTTTTCCTTATGGAAGAGGCGACAAAGTTAGGGATGCCTCCTTGGTTTGATGCAACAGTGTGGATTAGACGAGAAGGAAAAAGTCATATTGATAATGATAATGAAGTGATTGAGAAAGGGGACATTCTCCATTGTGACTTTGGAGTCGTCTATGGAAGACTCTGCTCCGATGTTCAAGAAATGGCATATATCAAGAATGATGATGATGAGATACTCATCAGTGAATTACAACACATCCATGCTATAAGCATGAAATTCCAAGACATCGTAATGAAGAACTTGATTGTAGGAAAAGGGGAAATGATGTACTCGTTGATTCTCTTAATGAAGCAAAAGAAGAGGGTATCACAAAACCAATGCTCTATTCTCACCCGATTGGGATATATGGGCATGGACCTGGACCTACTATTGGAAGCTTTGGAAATCAAACATTCGTAAAAGGAAGTGGAGAGAGAATTGTTCACAACAATACTGCTTACGCTCTTGAATTGAATGTGATGGAAAAAGTTCCTTCCTGGAATAATCTAGAAATTATGTGGGGACAGGAAATAGACATTGCTATAATTGACAACACCCCACAATTTCTCAATGGACGTCAAAAAGAATTACATATTGTCTTTTGAGTATGTTCTTTCTAAAGCAGATGCAATTCTGTTAAATACTTCTTTAGCTTTTTCATCATCATCAAAGACACTCGTCACGATTCTGATGTGCCCTTTGCCTAATTCTCCGTAAGCTGCGCCATCATTCACAAGAACATGAGCCTCTTCTAAAAGATAAGAGACAATCTCACTACTCTCACCTAGCTGTGAGATATCTAACCAAGTGAGAATACCACTCTCGCTCTTTCTTAGTTTAACACCATGTATGTTACTAAAGATGGAATAAGCAAGATCTCTTCTTTTCTCATGCCGTTTAGTAAGAGTGTGAAGATATGCTACTTCCTTAAGAGCTTGGAGGGCGCCAATAGATGTTATTGTGGAAGCAGCTCCTAACACATTTACAGCTGCAGCGTAGTAGGTATCCATGATTTCATCATTCGCATAGATATATCCAATTCTAAATCCGCTTAATCCAATTCCTTTAGATATTGAACATACTGTAACAGTGCGCTCCCACATATCAGGGAGTGTTGCAGGATAGACAAATTCAATATTATCGAAAATATGATCTTCAAACGCTTGATCACATACAAGTATAAGATCATGTTTTATAATAAACTTGCTAAGTTCAATAAGATTTTCTTTTCGAAACACCGTCGTTGTTGGATTGTTTGGATGGGTAAGAACCACCATCTTAGATTTTGCTGACACTCTTTTTTCAAATTCTTTGATATCAAGGGCATAGTTATGTTCCGCATCAAGGGGGACGTGTATCACCTTTGATTTCAGCAGAGTAGGATTTAAAAAATTGCTTGGATAACTAGGATCAACAACCATGACTTCATCCCCTCTTCTAAAAGGGCATCATAGCATACAATAATCCAGAGTCTGACCCTGGAGTGACAATTACATTACGAGATGGATTGATGGAAAGATGTGTGAGACGCTCAATCTTCTTTGCAAGTTCTACCCGTAATTCTTTCATTCCTATTGGCATAGAATAGTGAGATGGGAATCCATCTTTAATAGCGTTTATCATCACATTCTTTACAGACTCTGGAATAGACGGATCTGGAAAGAAAGGATCTGCCCATGCCATGATATCGACACCTTGCTCCATAAGATTCCAGCACCTTCTCCTACATCTGCTTTCGCGACATCTTCAAACAGACCACCACTTAGATGTTTAAATTCTTTGTTCATTAGATGCTTAATGTGCGACATACCTACTCCTACTCTTTATTCGATTGTTGTAAATAGCGATAAATTGTTTGGGAAGAGACTCCTAGAACATGAGCCACAGAATTAACTGCTCCTTTAAATTTAAAGACACCTCTTGCTTCAAGGTTACTGATTAATTCTTTTTTCTCAGCAATAGAAGAATCAATAATCGAAAGTCCATGTTCTAATGTTACATTATCAATTTATTTCTTTTACGATATCATCAACAGCTCCATCAAACTTTTCAGCTGACTTCTCGCCACCATTTGATTGTTTAATCATTAATAGATCATCAATCGATTCTTGCATCCTTAAAAGATTAGTGATATCAATATTCACACATAAAAGACCAATTACCTCATCATTATTTCTTTTAATGAAGTATGTACTGCTACGGAGAATCTTATTACCACTTTTAGTGGTACCTGTGTAGTTTGTCACACTTTCTTTACTGAGATATTCTTTTTTTTGCAAAAGGTCGAGAGCGTAGGCGGTGATTGAACCACCTACTTTTCGTCCTGTGATGTGCCCATTTACAATATAACAAATCGAATGGCTCAGATCACTTACATCATGAATCAATACTTCACACGTCTTTCCATTAATCGCTGCAATATAATCAGCTATAGGAAAATAGCGAAGAAGCTCAGGGTCTCTTTCCATGATACATTATCCTTTTACACAAATAGCATCTATCTCAACACCAACATCTTTAGGAAGTCTTGAAACTTGCATCGCGACACGGGCTGGAGTATGATCTTTGAAAAAGCTAGCATATACTCCATTTACCGCTGCAAAATCATTCATATCTCTAAGAAATACTTGGCATTTAACAATATCAGAGATGCTAAAACCAGCTTCTTTCACGATTGCTTCAATATTCTTCAGGCTCTGTTGTGTTTGTTCTTTGATGTCTTCACTCACTAATTCCATAGTGGAAGCAATAAATGGGATTTGTCCTGAAACATATAATGTGTCATTGACTTGGTATGCTTGTGCATAAGGTCCAATTGCTGCTGGGGCATCTTTTGTAACAATAGTCTTTCTCATTTTTAAAATATCTCCTTAATTTTTTCTATGCGTAAAAACAACTAACTATATGGTTTGAATCAACCTCTCTTAAGTGAGGCTTTTGTGTATGACATTTTTGTGTTGCGATGGGACAACGGGTAGAAAAAGGACATCCAATAGGAGCATTCATTGCATTTGGGATCTCTCCTTCCAAAATTACTCGAGGATTCTTCACCCTAGGATTTCCTTTACTAATAGAACCAATAAGAGATCTAGTATATGGATGACGAGGTGTTTTAAACAAATCATCAGCATCTGCGATTTCCATTACCTCTCCTAAATAGAGAACCATGATACGGTCACTGATAAATTTAACAACACGAAGATCATGGGATATAAACATATAGGTTAGATTAAGTCTGTTTTTTAACTCTACTAGTAGATTTATTATCTGGCTTGAACTGATACATCAAGAGCTGAAACAGACTCATCGCACACAAGAAACTCTGGATTAAGGCTTATACCCCTTGCAATAACAATTCTTTGTCTCTGCCCTCCACTAAACTCATGTGGATACCGGTTCATTTCGTTTCCTGATAATCCAACGATATCGAGTAAAGAGATGACAATATCTTCCTTCTCTTTTGTGCTAAGTTCTTTTCTGAAATTATCGAGAGGTTCCATGATGATATCACGAACAGTCATTTTTGGATTCATGGAACTATAGGGATCTTGGAAAATATATTGCATATCTTTTCTTAGAGACCGGATTTGATCACCACTATAATCCATAATGTTTTTGCCATTGAATATGATGGAACCACTAGTCGGTTCCCAAAGACGTAGTATTGATTTACCTAATGTGCTCTTACCACACCCACTCTCACCAACAACACCTAAAGTTTGCCCTCTTTTACATTAAAAGAGACATTATTTACTGCTTTTACAAATACTTGATTCTCTTTTTTAAGAGCTTTTTTCATAAGGAAATGTTTATTGAGGTCTCTTACTTCTAAGATATTATCTGTTTGCATTGTTCACCTCATCACTATATAAGAAACATGTTACTTCTGTATTACCAACTCGATATATAGGTGGAGATTGCTTCTCGCATATCTCCATCTTATACTTACAGCGAGGATGGAAATAACACCCGCTAGGACGTTTTGTGATACTAGGAACAACCCCGTTAATCGTAGGGAGAATGGGGTTCTCGTGATCTTCTAAGGTAGGCATAGTAGCAAGAAGGCCTTCGGTGTATGGGTGTTTAGGTGTTTCAAAGATGTCGATAACTGGTCCTTTCTCGATGATTTCACCACAATACATGACAATCACGTCATCTGCAATATCTGCTACCACATTCAAATCATGAGTAACAAAAAGAATTGATGTTTTGTAGCTCTTTTTCAACTCTTCTAGTAAATTAAGAATTTGAGCCTCAATAGTAACATCCAAGGCTGTTGTAGGTTCATCAGCAATCATGATTTTAGGTTGTGTAACAAGAGCCATTGCTATCATAACCCGTTGCCTCATCCCTCCACTCAATTCATGCGGGAATTGATTGATTCTTCTCTCTGGAGTTGGAATACCAACTTGTTTTAAAGTATCAAGAGCGATTGCATATGCTTCTTTTTGGAAGAACCTTGATGTTCAATAATGCATTCAGTAATCTGATCACCAATTTTTAAGATTGGATTTAGGGCAGTCATGGGTTCTTGGAATATCATAGAGATTTTCTTTCCAAGAATAGTATGTTGGACAACAGGTTGTGAGAGGGCTAATATATTCTCTCCATCAACAAAGATTTCTCCACTGCTTATGTGACCATTCTCTGCAATCAATTGCATAATAGCAAGAGAGGTAACACTTTTCCCACTGCCTGACTCTCCAACGATAGCTAAGGTTTTTTGCTCTTCAAGGGTGAAATTGATATGCTCGATAGCATCAAAGACTCCCTCTTCGGTTCTAAATTTTACACTTAGGTCTTTCACTTCTAATATCGTTTTACTCATTTATATTACCTTATCCCCTATTGCCTTGAATCGAATGCATCTCTAAGACCATCTCCAACAAAGTAGATAGCTAAGACTAATAAGAGATTTACTACACCAGGCGGAATCCAAATCCAAGGCATATCCCGAAGCACAAGAAGTTTTTGCGCATCCATTAACATATTTCCCCAACTTGGTGTTGGCTGTTGTACTCCAACACCTAAAAGGAGAGAGATGCTTCCATTAATATTGCTTGCGCTGTTCCTATTGTTATTTGAACCATAATAGGGGCTAAGATATTTGGAAGAATATGTTTAAGAATTATCTTAATATTCTTTGATCCAACAGCATGGCTAGCTAAAATATAGTCAAGTTCTTTCACTCTTAACACTTCTGCTCTTACAAGACGCGCTGTACTTGTCCAACTCACGAATCCTATTGCCAGAATCACAATCCAAATTGATGGATCCATGATTGTTGATATTGATATCAACAAGAACAGTACAGGAAAGGATATTACAATATCTACTATTCTCATAAATATTGCATCAACCACCTTTCCAAAATACCCAGTAATAAGACCAACAAAGGTTCCAATGAGAGTAGAAATTGAAACAGCAAGGAGAGCAACCATCATAGTAACCCTTGCCCCATATACTAACCGTGAAAATACATCACGCCCAAGACTGTCTGTTCCTAGAAGGTGTTCAGGTGAAGGAGAAGCATATTTATTATAGACATTCTGTCCTTCAATAAAGAAGAACTCTGAAGGTTCATGAGGAGCAATAAATGGAGCAAAGATTGCAACAACTACAAAGAAGATGGTAATAAAGCCACCTATAACAGCGAGCTTGTTGCGTTTAAATCTTCTAACTGCAAAATCGTAAAAGCTATTTTTTTTAATCACATTCATCCTCTCTTTAGCTTCTAATTCTTGGATCGACGATGGCATAGAGAATGTCACTCGTAAGATTCCCTAACAACACTAGAGTTGCCGTTATAAGGTTTAGAGCCATAATAATTCCATATTCTCTATCTTGAATTGCTTTAATTCCTAACTGTCCCATTCCAGGCCAGTTAAAGATACTTTCTGTGATATAGCTCCACTAAACAAGAAGGGAATAGAGAGACCAAATATTGTAACTACAGGGATAAGAGCATTTCGAAATGCATGCTTATAAAGGATTACTTTATTCCTTAATCCTTTTGCTTTAGCAGTTCTAATATAATCCTCTTTTAATACATCTAACATATTTGAACGTGTGAATCGAGAAACTGATGCAATATTTCCTAATGACAATACAATTGCAGGAAGTATAAGGTGATGAAGTATATCAGTGAAATAGGCAAAACCGACATATCCAGCTCTCATATTCACCATGCCACCAGATGGAAAAATTCCAAGAATCAGGGCAAAGAAATAGATCACCAATAGCCCAAAGAAGAAGGAAGGAATTGCAACACCTACCAAGGATAAGAAGGTGAGAGAGTAATCGAGTTTAGTATTCTTTCTTACAGCAGCGACTACTCCAACAGGAATACCAACAATGAAGGATAACACAAAAGCACTCAACGTAAGGATGACCGTATTAGGAAGACGTTCCAAAATGAGACCACTAATTGAGTGGTTTCCACTATACGTGTAACCAAAATTCCCTTGGACCACTTCTTTTAACCACTTCACATATTGAATATGAACAGGATCATTTAATCCAAGGGCATCTCTTGAAGCTTCTAGATCTTCCATACTTATTGATGGATTCACAAAGTTTGCTAACGGATCTCCTGGTGACAATTTCATAATACCAAACGAAAGAATGGTAATACCAATAATCACTGGTAGGGAAAGCAATAATCGTTTTGAAATATATTTAAGCATTCCAAATCTCCTAAGAATGAATGAGAACGAGCTCAGTTTGTCTTTTACTGAGAAACTTAGCTCCATCTTTTGTAACAAGCACATTATCTTCACTGATAATAGCAGGTCCTTCTTCATAGAGGATAGTGGGCTCAATTGCGAACACCATCCCCTCTTCTATCTTTCCAAGTGCATCTTTACTATATTTTTTCTTATTAGGTCCCAATATTACCCCACCATCATGAACAGCTCTTCCCACTTGATGTCCAACAGCATGAAATATATTCTGATATCCACAATTGAGAATATGTTCTCTTGCAGCTTTATCGACATCCATTCCAATGGCACCTGGTTTTAATGTAGCAACAGCTTTGTTAATAGCTTCATAGATTGTTTCAAAGGCTTTTTGCATCTCTTTTGACGGTTGTGTTTCCCCTTTTTCAACACATAGCATGTTCTTGCGATATCACTAGTGTAGCCCATGTAGGAGACAGAGAAATCAAATATGAGATAATCGCCTTCTCGAATTCTGGACTCGCCAGGAGCTCGATGAGCTATCTTGTGCCGCATTACGATTGGAGGAGTAAGAGTTCCACTGATCCCATTTACAACATTCTTTTGATCATACCCTCTACAAAGATATTGCCAATCTCTATTTCACTCATTCCTATTGTTACTTTTCAAATACTTCATCATATATCTCTAGGGTGATATCGATAGCTTTTTGAATATATGAAATCTCTTGAGGTGATTTTATGCTCCTCACCTTTTGTAAGAATGATTCACTAGACTCAATACATTCGTTATAGGGAGTACCCAGCATTCTTAATAGCTTTCTATAACTTCCAACAGTGAGGCCATCACTCAGTGAATTTTCTTGAGAATAATTTAGTGCGATTCTTCTTGGATTAATCTGAGTGATTACTTCATGCAGTTTTGTTCAAATTCATTATGTGTGTAGGTGATTACTCTATCAAAAAGATTGCTCTCTTGTACATCTTGTGCATCAATACTGCTCGTGATACCAATTGTCTCTTGTTGAGTGATAATTAATATGGCATCACCTACAATTGACAATCCAAACAACAGAGGCATTGAAGGGTCACTCCCCTCTTTAGTCTTTATGAGATAGCAATCAATCCCTAACTCTTTAAGGTACTGTTGAACTTGATTAATCTTCTCTTTATGCAAGAGATGTGTTTCGTTCATTTTGTTCTCCTTAGATGATGCAACATATGGGTAAAAAGGGCTGCTCCTTGGATAACAGAATCTCTATCAATTCTCTCATCCACTTGATGAACTAATGTTAAGACTGTATGAAAATCTATTACTTTATTGATTGGAGAAAATCCATACACATTGCATCCTAATTGTCCAAGAAATCGTCCATCTGTACGTCCAAGAGCAAATACCGGTAATAGAGAACCTCCCTCAAAGAAGGTGTGGATATGCTCATCTGCTGCTCTATATAATGGGGTATCCAAACTAGAAATAAATCCAGGTAGGAAATCAGTTATTTCATACTGAGCATTAATGCCTTCAAACAATGATTCTAGGAGACTCTTAGCATCTTCTATCGTCTTTCCAGGGAGAAGTTGGATAGCAAAATCAAATTCAATATGATATGGGAGAACATTTACCTGATTTCCAATATCATAGGAGTTGATAATAAAGGCATTATGAGAATTATAGTATGCAAAGTGGGAAAGAAATTGATCTTCTATAGGACCCTTGATATTTCTATTGAAACTAAGAGAAATGGGGTTTTCTTCCTCAGGGGCCTCATAAGAACTCATTCTTTCCATGAGAAGAGTGAAGGTATCTACTGCTCTATGTGAAGATTTAAAGGAAGAGGGACCTGAATCTCCTCTTATGTTCACCTTCACATCACATCTACCTTTCTCTCCCATAGTGATAAGATAAAATCCTTCATCACCATGTTTGATATAAAAACCTCCACCTTCATTAATGACTGAACCATGTTTGAATTCATTCTCATACAAAGAAGAAATATAACGCATCCCATGAGTGCTCCCTTTCTCTTCATCGCTTGTTGCGACAAAATAGAGTGGAGCTTCTAAAGATGCTTCATCAACAGAAAGAAAGGCTATGAGTTGCATGACAGTAAGGTGTTTGGTATCAACAGTACCTCTGCCATATATCATATTATCTACTTCTACTGCATCAAACGGTGGATATGTCCAATTTTGATCTTCAGTAGATACAACATCAAGATGACTTATAAATATAATGGGAGGTTTTTCATTATTCGGCCCTTTACGAGCGACGATATTCTCTCTCTTTTCTGCGTTCTTCACTATGGAATAATCGACGTGATGATCATCAAATATTGAGGCAATATACTCACACAGAAGGTATTCATCACCGGGAGGATTTGTTGTGTTTATCTTAATCATCTTTTTAAATATGGAGATAATGTCTTCGTCACTATACATAATTATTTCATCCTACTGATGTAATAGAGTTCAAGCTGTCGCCTACTCAAAACACGGGCTTTTTGGTCTGTAATGACAATATTCTCTTCGACAATGAAAGAAGGTCTGTTTTTTTCCTGAATTACTGTGGGTTCTATCGCATATACTTCATTCTTTCGAATTTCTCTAAGAACAGCGGGTCTTTTTTCATTATAGAAACTCAATACAGTCCCTCCATCGTGAACTTCCCGTCCTAATTGATGACCACACGCATGGGGGATTGTAGGGTAACCTGCTAATTCTATGATAGATCTTCCAAGAGTATCAACTTCCCACCCTTTCATGCCGATTGCGATATTATCTATGATTGCACTTACTGCTTCTATGGTTGTATTGAAAGCTCGAAGGATTTCTTTGTTTGCTTGAGTCTCGCCCTTCTTCAAGGCATAAAAACTTCGTGCTATATCAGAGCAATAATTATTATATTTCACAGAGAAATCGATAATCAATATATCACCTTCCTCTAACACATTATTACTATTTGGTTTTCTGTGAGCGAGCCCACAGCGTGTAATGCAGATAAGAGGGTATGAATAAGGTTCATCAAATGCATTAATTACCCCTCTTCTTTCATAAGAGGGATAAATAATTCACCAATCTCTGTTTCACTCATTCCAATTGCTATCTGCTCTCTTACTTTATCGTATATTGAACAGGTTTTTTTACGGCGATTTCAATTTGCTCAATCTCATAATTGCTTTTTACTGCCCGAGCATCACTTATGAATTGTTCAGATGAACATTCGATACGTTGAAGAAGCTCTTTTCCTATCATCTGTTCAAGCATGAGATATTGTCCAACAGTAAGACCATCTATAAGATGATCTTCTTCACTTATATTCAGTGCGAGTTTCTGTACTGAAAGAGTGGCAATAAGGAACAGAAATCAGCTTCAAAACTATCTTCTACTGTAATTACATCAAATATGCCAAATTCTTCATACATTGGAGCATCAGTTTTCCCTGTCAGAACATAATGGTGTCCATCAGAGCGGAAAAAGAATGCACTTTGAGCAACGACGTGAACAGGTAATAAAAGAGGAAGGACCACATCACTATCTTCACGGGAGAGAATAAGATAGGTATCTATCCCCTTTTGTTGTAAAAGAGAAGTGATTTGTTCAACTTTTTCTACTTTCATGCTTCTTCTCCTTCTAATATGTTTGTTACTAATTCGCGTAAGACCTGATAACAGAAATCAACACTCTCAACACTGATTCTTTCATCAATACCATGTATTAATGGGAGTATCTGGGTAAAAGGTTCTCTCTTTGCTACTGGTGCAAATCCAAAGACCTCACACCCAAGAGGATGAAGATATTTACCATCATTAGAACCAGGTGTGATGAAAGGATGAACAGAAGTAATACTTTCATCAGCTTTCCTGAGAGAAGAAAGCATAAGATCTTTCATCTGTTTTGTACTCGTTGATTCATATCCTAAAGAGAATGAAAGGTACTCAATATCAACTGGAAACTCCTGTAGAGCTTCTTCAATCTTTTGTTGGAATTCTTCTTTAGAGATATGTGGTAATAATCGGCAGTCAAAATCAACACAAGACCTATAATTCTTTTCAACTTTGTTGTTTCGTGCTCCCCCGTGGATAATAGTTGCGCTAATGAGACTTGAACTCATCGTATCAATCAGATTTTTGTAATATCGTCATTCACTCCTTCAAAAACTTGTGCAAGAGCATCGCTTGTGAAAGATGTTGTTTCATCGATATTAAGATGTTGAAGTGTATTAATCACTTTTACTAAGGTTCCCTCATGAATCAAGTCTGGGAAATACGGGTTAAAATCTTTAGCCTGTTTTACTTTGACTCTTAATCTAGCTACCGATTTTTGTCCATTTTCATATAAATAGTGGCATGTACCTGATGCATCAAATAAGGCAAATCCACCTCCTTCATTGAGGACTGTTTTATTGCTCAACTTCTCTTTCATCCCTTCTTCTTTTAATAGAAGAGGAAGTCCAAAAGCAGAACCTTTTTCTTCATCAGCGCTAAAGACAAAGGTTATTCCTTTTTTAAGAGTGTGAGAGATTGGAGCGAGATCTTTCATAATTTGAAGAGCACAAGAAGTGAAATACTTCATATCTAAAGCTCCTCTTCCATAGAGTATTCCATCTATGATATGACCACCAAAGGGGTCAACGGTCCAATCTTCTTTTTGTGCTTGGACTACATCGAGATGGCTAAGAATGATTAAGTTGTTTTTGGTTTGTGGGCCAATATCTACAACAATATTCCCACGAGTCTTCTCATATATATATGTGGTATAGTCTAATTTATACTTTTCACAAAATTTTTGTATATATTCAACAGCAATGATTTCATTGCCAGGAGGGTTTTGAGTATCAAGGCGTATAAGATCTTGTAATATAGAAATTGTGTCATGCATCGTAAAACCACTCCTATAGAAAAGTATCTGTACAGCAGAATCCTGCTGTACAGATTTCATACAGAAAAATTATTTCAAGTACCAAAGATGAGAATTTAAGGTATAGCCACGAGTATCAGGAGTTAATCCTCCTACATTGTTTCCAGCTACAATTGTTTCATTTTTACCTGCATACGTAAACCATGGGAGGTCTTCAGTAATTTGTTCTGATATCTTATGTAAAATTTCGCTTCTCTTTGCTTGATCTGTAGTAATAGCTTGCTCAGCAAACCATTTTTGGACATCTTTATTATCATAATGATAGAAGTTCCAGAATGGATCATCAACAAAGTATTGAGCATATTCATTAGGATCTGATTCTTGAGCAAATCCTAGTAGGTATGCATCAAATGCGGCATCACTCGCTGAGGTTGCTTTATCAAATGATGGAGAGTTAGCTAAATTGCCATCTTTGTCACTCTTTCTGAGTAATACATCGATAAGAGCACCAAAATCTACTAATTTGAGATTTAAATCAACACCAGCCATTTTCCATTGTTCTTTAAGGATAGCAGCCTGTGGAGCACTACTTTCAGCATAGAATAGTTCTATTTTTAATGGTTTTCCATCTTTTTCATAGATTTTTGTTGAATTATTCATTTTGAATCCAACACTTTCAATCATACTCTTTGCTTTTGAAACATCATAATTGTAAGGATTGTCATTAGGTGAGTCAGCAGGTGTTCCTTTAGGGAAAATTGAGTCATGAGGATATCCTGTAACACCATATGCTCCACTTACAAGTGCATCTTTGTTTGTTGCATATGCAAGAGCTTGACGGATAGTTTTATTAAATACAGGTCTATCTCCTCTTGTATCTGCAGCTCTTCCTGGTCCTGTTAAGAATCCAACATAATCAACGCTTAACATTGGATAGGTGTAAAGAGTGAAATCAGGATTGTCTTTGAATGTGTTATATCCTTCTTCTTCCACTTCAAGCATGTCTATTTCACCAGTTTGTAGTTGAGTAGTAAGGGCAACAAGTTCACCAAATTTTACAATAACTGTATCTACTTTTGGTTCACCTTTGAAATAATCAGGGTTCTTAGTAAGAGTAATAGAGTTTCCTACTTTCCATTCTTTTAACACAAATGGTCCTGTTCCAATTGGAGCAGCATTAAAAGGAGCTTTCTCTAATTCAGCAATATTGATGTTTTTAATGTGGTGTTCTGGAAGAATTTGGAAATAAAGGCCTGGAAGGAATGTAGCACTTGGGCTTTTGATCTTTACAGTGACTCTCATTTTATCAGGACTCAAAGTAATACCACTAAATGGACCATCTGGGTTCTCTTTGTAGGCTTCAACACCAACAATGTCACTCACTCGGTCAACACCACCAGCATAATCTGGATGAGCGAGCATTTTGAAAGTTGCGACGACATCATCACCATCAAAGGCTTCACCATCATGCCACTTCACGTTTTTAACTAGGTCAAAAGTATAAGTAACTTGATCTTGAGCAATTGAGAATGAAGAGACGAGACCTCCAACAATAATTCCGTTTTCATCTGGTTCCACAAAGTTGTCAAAAATCATATTTGTTACAATCGAATCTTGACGAGATGGGAAGTAGAGTGGATTCAAAGTTCTTGGTGCGCTGTTACTTCCAATGATAATAGGACCAGCAGCTTTTGGAGCACTTTCACTATTACCTGCAGCAAAGACTGTAGTAGTCGCAAAAAGTACAACTAGCAAGAGCAAGAAAACATTGCGTTTTTTCATAATACATTTTCCTCCATTAGAAAATTTCTATCTATATACATTAGATACCACACCATGGTGTATACCTAATAGATGAACTACTTTATGTAAGTCGTTACCCACTTTTCTATTCTATCTAATGCTTCGGTTAATAGAGCACGACTCGTTGCGTAGCAAATCCTCACATTTCCTTCAGCACCAGGGCCAAAGAATTTTGAGATTCCCGGGACTACTGCAACTTTTGCTTCTTCTTTTAATCGTTGAGCGAATTCTGTTGAACTCAATCCTGTTTCTTTAATATCTACAAAGAACATGTATGTCGCTTGTGGTGTTCTACAATGTAACCCTTTGATACTATTGATCCTTTTCACTCCATAATCACGATTGCCTTCAAGATGAACAAGAAATGCTTCAAGCCAATTTCTTCCTTTCTCAAGGGCAGCCATTGCTCCAATTTGAGAAAGACTTGCTATTCCGCCAGCAGTTGTTTTTACTTGTGATTTTTCTACAATGGTGTCAAATATTGTGTTCTCATGAGCATATATAGCTCCAGCTCGTAGCCCTGCAACTCCAAAACTCTTTGAAAAACCAAAAACACTTAACGTTTTCTTATTTCGTTCTTTACCACAAGCTAAGATGCTGACAAAAGGCTTCTCTTTATAGACTATATCTGACCATATCTCATCATTCATAATCCAAAGATCGTGCTTGTTTGCAATAGTAAGAATAGTATCTAGGTCTTCTTTTGAGTACACAATCCCAAGGGGATTATGAGGATTACAAAGGCAAATCATCTTTGTCTTAGGAGTGATATAAGATTCTAAAGAAGAGAGATCTATTGAATCATTGATGACCTTAGCCGGAAAGAGTGTTATTGTCGCACCAGCAGAAAGAGAAGACTCTCTAAAAAGATAATCAACCGGGTCAAATACAATCACTTCATCCCCTGGTTGTAAAACACTATGGCAATAATATACATCCCTCTTGCTGCACTATCGATGGGCAACACTAAAGAAGGATCGACCTCTTCATCTTTGTAGGTGTTGATATAACGAGCGATTGAATGTTTGAAAGATTCAAGTCCTGTATGAGGAGTGTAGGAAAGATATCCATCTTTAAGGTAATCAACGATAGCGTCGGTAATTTCGTGAGCTACAGGAAAATCAGGGTCTGCTGCTGTAAGAGGAATGACTCCATCTTCAACTTCTGCCCACCTTCCATTGTATGCTTTCTCTTTGAGAGCTTCTACATTCACACTTCTATCACTAAATAACGGGGTATCATCCATGCTTTACAACCTTCCAATAGGGTATTCAATATTGTGCATAAATATACAAGATACTCACAGTGATGTCAATTAATTATTAAATTTTATTACTTTTATATAATTTTTTTCTCATTTTTTCGAACATCATAATTATGAGTACTTACTGACAAAAACTTCTATTTACTTATATAGTAATAAGTTATAATCTATTTGTAAAAATTTTTATGCATATAATCAGATAGAATGAGAAATATTTTTTCTCATTCTATAAAACGAAAACTCAGTTGGTTGAAAAGTATTTTTTTTTCTTTTAGGAACCATCAATGAACGCATTAACGTGTAGTGATAGCAACACCATCTCTTAATCCATATCCTCTTCATCAATGACATCAATGTAGAGCTCACCTTTTTTCTCACTTATTCCAATAATGGTGAAACCAAATCGATGGTCATGATAGATTTTATGAATCGCAGCTTCATTGATTCTTTCCCCTGGGATAATTAAAGGATATCCTGGTGGATAAATACATACCATGGAGGCACTGATAGCATGCTCTGCATCTCGAATCTTCATTACCTTTTTAGAGGTATAAAAAGCATCTCGAGGAGTGAGTTCAAATATGGGAAGTTCTCTATTATCTACATAGTCATCTTTTTCCAGTATCTTTCCAACTCCTTCTTGTGTAATCTTTTCCAAGATACTCGAAAAATAGAGGAGGTTTTCTCGTGTCTTTTCTATGTTTTTTGCATCTGCAAGACTAAGAGTGAGTAGAATATGTTTTTCTCCTGCTAGTTCAATCTCTATTCCATAATCTTGAGACAATTTCTCTTTTATCTGAATGAGATTTCTTTCATTTGGACCGATGCTTCTATATATGACCTTACACTGGTCAAACCCACTAAATCCTCCTGCAAACAAGACTCCTTCAGTAGGTTCCACGATTGTATAGCTTTCAGTGTTAAGCATAGGCCTTATCGTTTCAATCATCTCAAGAAGGTCGCTATAGATGTCAATTCCAAGCTTATCGATTTCAGTTAATGCAGCATCAATACTCATTAGAAAAAGTGCACTTGGAGAAGTGCTCTGTAGCATTGCGAGCATTGCATCTACCCTCTCATCATATTTCTTACTTCTTGAAGCTGAATGAAGTAACGCTGTTTGATATAATCCCCCTACTGTTTTATGCATAGACTGTACAACGTAATCAGCACCACAAGAGAGTGCCGGAGATGGAAATTCTGGATGGAAGGTAAAATGTGTTCCATGAGCTTCATCAACAAAAAGTTGTGTGTTATATCTGTGGCATAATTCGCTTAATGGTGGAATATCTAAGCTCACTCCATAGTAATTAGGAGAGGTAACCAGCATAAGTTTGATATCATGCGCTTTCAATAGTTCTTCAACTTTAAGAAGATCTACTGAACCGTATGCATACTCAGGGAGATTTGCCACTGGTTCTAAGTAAATAGGAACCGCACCACTAAAGATAAGTCCCATAAGGACTGCCTTATGGCATTCGCGATGAACGAGAACTTTTTCACCTGGCTTTACTACACCACCGATTACTGCATGAATTCCTGCAGATGAGCCGTTTACTAAATACCACGCTCTTTTTGAGCCCATGATGTGTGCAGCTTTTTCTTGTGCTGTTTTTATCTTGTTCTTAGGATACGCAAGAACATCACTTTTACTTACTTCTGTGATGTCATACTTGAATACTTTATCACCCCATATTTCTTTTAGAAAAGAAGGAGCTCCCTTGCCTTGTTTATGCCCTGGCATACAATAGAAGGTTTTCTCATCTTTAACATAAGAAGTGAGCTCAGAGGCAAATGGATTTTGACTTTTCTCTTTTACTGACATAGAGAAACCTCCTATTTGTTTCCAACAAAAAAAAAGCTGGAAAGCGCTAACATAAACATATGAAATCTAACTGACGCATATGTATCCCATTGTAAAACAATGAGCTTACCTACTTTGCCCCATAAATAAATTTTTTACAAGTTTTTTTTGATCCAGAATATGACTTTTTTTTAGAGATACGGAAAAATTGATAACAAGAAAAGAGGGAATCATCAAAAAGAAGAGGTATGAGAATATTAGAAAAGATTTCAATACGAATATAAAATATTTTCATTATGACAATAGAGAGAACATGTCATATCATAGTTCAACACAAAAATAGTGTTGTATTCTATGTTACAGGGAAAAAAATGATCTTTCTCTTTTCAAAAGATGTATGTGTATCAATATTCATAAAATCGTATTATTCACATAATTTACAAAAACAGTGTGTCTTGTTGGAATATATAAGATGTCGTTGTCAGATTATAGACTAATCTGCCAACGACTATCAGGTCTGGGCTATCCTTCTTTCAAAAGTTCTCTAAAATGCGTTACTTCACAATGTAAGGTATTTGGTGTTGTAACATTCGATAAGTCTCTAACACCTTTTCAGTTATTGTAGAACGTATTTCTGATAGCTTTGTATTTACCCTCTCCATGTCTCTATGTATGAGGGAAATGGATTCACTCAGATTAGCAGAAGCTGACTCAGTCAATGCTTTAACATAAGAGTGTTTTAATTCTCGAATTCTTCGCTCTCCATTTTTATATTCGCCTTTCAAAGCACTTATGAGTTCGACAATGTCGGAAACGAATTCGTTTCTGTCGGCAAAGAGAGCTGCCATAAACTGTTCTTTTAGTTCACTCATCAACTCTTTTACTGGAAGAATTGATGTAACGCGATATGCGTTTGATCCCACAAAGACAAATCCATGTTTAAGATTTCCTTTTCTGGCATTATTGAGGGCTAAAGAGATACAATAGTTTGCTTCCTCTGCTCTACATCCTGCAAGACACTGCCAAGGGCAGTTGAATTCACGTTTTTTCTGAGTTGTATCGGTAAGAAAGGTATTAATGATGGCTCTGCCAGGCATTCCGACTGGACTTTTAATGATACCGATATCCTTCTGTTCACAAGCAACTATTGCTTCTTTGAAGCGAATATCTGCATCACATTCATCTGTTGCAGCAAACCTGGTTCCCATTTGCACGCCTTGTGCACCAAGTTTCATTACTTTATAGATGTCCTCACCAGTGAATATTCCACCTGCTGCAATAACAGGTATGTTTCGACCAAATTCTTTTTCATAGAGTTTGAGGAGTGTTGCTACTTCAGGGATGACGGTTTCAAGAGAGAAAGCTTCATCTTCTAATTCTGTTTCTTTAAATCCAAGATGTCCTCCGGCTTTAGGTCCTTCAACGACAACTGCATCTGGAACATCATGATATATCTTCTTCCACATGGAAAATATTAAGTTTGTAGCTCGGGCTGAACTTACAATAGGAATAATTTGAACATCAGCTTCTCTCATTTGAGCAACTGGAAGGTTCTTTATTGGGAGTCCTGCTCCAAGGAATACCATATCAACACGTTCTTCTATGGCAGTCTGAAAGTAATTCATGAAAATCTTCTAAAGCTACCATGATGTTTACCCCGATGATTCCTGAGGTTTGGCTCTTTGCTTTTCTAATTTCATTGCGAAATCCCCGAATATTAGCAGCTCGTCCATCTTTGAAGTAATCTGGTTCTATTAATCCGATTCCATTAGCTGCAATAACTCCAACTCCTCCGTTTCCTGCAACTGCAGAAGAGAGTGATGAGAGAGATATTCCGACTCCCATTCCACCTTGAATAATAGGTACTTGAGCCTTCTTACTTCTGATGGTAAGTGTTGGAATCTCAAACGTAGGTAATTGTATGTTAAGGGATTTCAAGAGGCCTTGAAATGTTCCAAATGTCCATTCTTTCATTTTACTATCCTTTACTTTATTTTGACAAGATAACATGTAAGTGTCATTATAAAACAATGATGAGAAATAGTATACCTCCTCTCTTGTGATTGAAGATTAATTGAACATGAGCAGTTAATTTGATTAATTACAATCAAAAAGGATTGTGTAAATTATCATAACAAAAAAATAGCTTAAACTATTAAAAACTATTAAAAAAATATATCTTCATAGAAAAATGAAGAGAACTACACTCATTATAGATGCTATGTACTACTATATACGTCTAGAGAAGGCAAGAATCACTATTGCTCCAAAAAATTCCTACAATGATCCAGAAGCCTGAGATATCTACATATGAAAGGAGTATCACCGATATGAATGATGAAAAGGCTCCTCCGGCTTGAAGGGAAAATGAACTAAGACTTAAGACTGACGATCGTAAAGAATTATCTAGGCTTTGGTTTAATAATGTTCCACTTGCAATTGAGAGTCCTCCTAGGACAATATATATTGCAAGAAATAGAAAGAGGAACATGAAGAGATTCGAAGTCTTTGCTAACAATCCGATCAATAGAAAATCGCCTAAAAAGAATCCTATATAGAGCTTTTTCGCACTTATATTGCTTAGGAGCCTTTTTCCTATAAAGGTTCCTAAGATGCTCATCGCAAACATAAGACTTGCAACTACCCCTAATATCCAGAGTTTAGAATCATCTTGTAATATTCTTTTTAGGTACGGTTGCCAATAGGTTTCTATGGAAGAGAGAAATATTCCTTGAATAATGACTGTAATTATATAGGCTAGTATTCTTGGCTGTTGTCTTAACCCGTGAAAAGTGAGAGAAATCTGTTCAGAAATTTTTCGAGTTCCCTTTGTAATTGAATCTTTAGAGATTAATAGTGGAATCAATACGAGATTGATTCCTATTAACACTATTCTCCCCAAAAGAACTTGATCAGTAAGTTGTTCTCCTGCATCTCCTAAAGTTAATAGGTAACCACCGATTAGAGCTCCAATTGCCAAAGAAATACTCGAAGTTATTTCAAGGGCAAATACAATATCTTCAAGAGTCCTTTTTGAGTCTTGATGTTCCTCGATGATAAGAGCATCTAGACTTCCGCTTGTAAAGGCTCTTCCAATTCCATTCAAAGAAAACCCTATGCACAATATTAAGAATGAGGAAGAAAAGAGTAATGATGTCCCGACGACAGTAATGAACATTCCTAGCTGGAAACTCATTCTTCGTCCTTTTGCATCACAAAAGATTCCACTTGGTACTTCAAATACCATAACAGATATGGACATGCATAATATTGCAATGCCTAGATATGGTAAAGGAAACCCTTTACTTACGATAATGAGACTCATAGCAGGAAGAACAAGCCCTAATGAGAGATAGGAAATACTCATTACAAGTAGTGCGGGATAAAACGATGTTTTGTTACTCACGGTAGGCCACTAGAGAATACACATAAGGGAATGTTTCTTTCTTTTTTCCTTCATGTTCATTGAGAAAATCACGAATCATTTGATACAGTTGGTCAGCTTCTTCTTTGTCTAGATGAACAACTCCCGTGAGTTGATCTGCACAAAAATGTCCTTCCTCATCTTTAAATTGTCTCTCTTTTCCAAAAAACCATCTTGAACCTGCCTTAGCAGATTTTGAGCAAGTATCTCTCTTTGCCCCCTGCTGCACTTCCAATGCTTACAGTTCCTTGAAATCTTCTATAATAGGTTGCCCTGATTCCATTGATGAGTTGTTGATGATCAATTTCAACGACCTTCAGACCCATTAACTGCATTATATGATTTTTTATACTAGAACTATTCATATTGAATGCATCAGCAATCATCTTAACAGTCATTGGACCATTGATAGATAGTGAATGGAGGATCTTTTGTCTTACAGGATGCATGAATATTTTTAATTCATCATCATGTGTCAATCTAATAGTTTTCATAACAATTATTATAACGTGACATTTATTGTTATGCAAGAGAAAAGATGAGCAAGAATTTAAAAAAGATTTCGTACTCTTGGCATAGATTCAGATTAGCATTCATAGTCTTTGGTAAGGTGTTAGCATATTTACATATAATCTATTTAATCATTTTATTTAATTTCAATGCGACTGTATCCTTTATTTGATCCGAGGCTGTTGCTAATATTTTTTAAATATTCTATCCAATTCTTATTATATTCTTCTAATCGATATTTATCAAAATGTTCATTTTCTAATATTTCTTGTTCAATACGATAAAAATCTTGTTTAAGACGCTGATGTCCTTCATCATATTTTATAAGAAGATTTATATTCTCAGGTATATAACTCTTAATCAACATTTTTAATTCACTAGATTCTTTTCCTGGATGATTTCGATTTTTTAAAAACATTTCTTTATTTGTAGGTAAATACATATGAGCTTTTCGTATTTCATTTTTTATGACCGTCAAAAACAGCTTGGCATAAAAAATAAATTCTTTCCAATTTTTTCTGAGTATAATCTCTTTTTTTTTGTAATTTTCATTTAAGCTTATTTTGTATTATTCCACCCATAATTGTACAAAGTGCACCGATAATAATATTTATACTTTTTGCCAATTTCATTTAAAATATTTTCCAATTTTGTATCTCCATTTTTATTTATTATGTCCTATCTGATTGAGTCTTGCAGAATCTTTATGATAAGCATGAAGGATTGTGATATTACAGTTAAAAAGAATAAAAGCTATAGGCATCATATTTGATGCCCAGAATGATTATTGATTAGAGTTTCTCTTCACTCTCTAAAGAGTTGCTTCAAACCACTTAGCAGTCTTATCTATGGCTTCATTTGATAATGTATTATCACCAGATAAAACGTGATAAATATGATCAGCTCCATTTATTTCATACACTTCTGCTTGGGGGTGAGTCTCACTAAGGACCGCAGTGTTTGCATAAAGGTAATCATCTGTCCCATCAACTATGAGGAGAGGTTTATCATATTTTTTAGAGGTTTCTAATGGATCATAACTGTTCAAGGATTCTACAAACTCTTTACTGTGAGTAATTGTTTTCCACCCTAAATCTAGTTCAATTTTGCCCTCTGCAATAGCCTTTGCTTTATCCTCTTCTCCCAATAAAGAATCGTATTCAATACTGCTAGACCATGTAGTAACAGCGGCGATCTCTTTCGAATTAGTACCTGCAATATATTGAGCCACTCCGCCTCCCATACTGAAACCGAGCAGTCCAATACGCTTGGAATCGGCATAGGTAAGTGACTGAACATAATCAAGGGCTTCTTGACCATCTTCCATCATGGTGTCCACAGTGATAAATGTTTCATCAAACTCAGGACCATCCCAACCACGATAACCTATACGTAATGAACTGATTCCCATTGCAGCTAGTTTATCAGCTTCGTCTTTAAACATGTTGCCAACTTCATCTTTGGTACTAGCATAGCCATGGTACATAATAACAAATGGTGCAGGTTCTTCACTTGCAATAACAAGAGTACCTTTTGCACCACTAGGAAGAGTAATATATGACTCTCCTAAAGGTAGTGTGACGTCAGTTTTTTCAATTCCAGTACTTACACAAGAGATGAGTAGTACTACTATTAATGCGGGTATAATAAATTTCATATGGACTCCTAAAGCTTCTATTAATAATAACTATAGATTAGTTGTTTTTTCAATACAAGAAAATAATATACAATAGGATGCACCAGATTATTAATTTATTGTGGAATAACAATATAAAATACCAAGAAATGCTACAGTTAATATTGTACTCTTTTATTTCAAGAATTGTTGAAAGTTGATGCTTATAGAAAACTAGGTCGGGTTACACCGTCGAAACCATGCTTAATCAAGTGTGAGACAACTGATGTGTTACATGATATAATGGTTAGCGGAGAACAGAGAACTCGTATATGTGTGTTACTGTCGCAGAAGGATTGGAGAAACTGTATTATCTGAAAAAATACGGGATGAGCGTGAAGGGATGTTACACCCGAATTGGTTCACAGTCATCTCCAATGACGCAGAACCTCATACATGAATTAAGTTCACGTCGAATTGCAAACACTTTAAGTAATATAGTTTCCCCGAACCAGCATCTAGCATTCACACAACTTAGAATCTATTACGCTGAAAAAGGATTTGAAGCCAGTGGCGAATACTTTCTCAGAAACCTTGGGTTATATACCGAAGATGACCGATATAATTATGTTGCCTATCTCATGTCAGATACCAATGGCAACTCAGTGAAAGTTGCCAGATTTAGAGGAACGCAAAAGCTTGATCTACTAGAACGAAATGAATTTGGACAAAGCTGCCTTATTAAATCTGCATATAAAGTGCTTGATAAGCTGGAAGTTGTAAACAGCACTGTTGTTAGAGTTGGAGGAGATGCTGCAAGGAAAGAATTTCGCCTGGTTGATAAAGATTCGACGCAGGAAGCGGTTCTTAATGCGATAATTCACAACGATTATATCAACGGATCGTATCCTGTTATTGAGATATATGACGACCGTATTGAAATAATTTCAACTGGTGGTATTCCTGTTGGTTTAACTGAAGATGAGTTTTTCAAAGGACGTTCACATCCTCGAAACAGGGAACTTATGAGAATATTCTCGGATATGGACTTGTGCGAGCAGCTTGGCTCGGGGATGAAGAAAATCTTGAGAGTTTACTCGAAGGAAATTTTCGATATATCAGAACACTTCATTGCTGTATGCTTTCCTTACAACAAGGAGGCTTTAACAGTTCTCAATGAACAATCCATTGGCGGTGTAATACCGCTTTCTGAAAATGCTTTCCTTGTTTTGAAGATACTCAAGATTGATGGGACATTGACGCAGAAACAGATAGCTGACCAATCAAAACTTTCTATTCGGCCTGTGCAAAGAGCGATCAAAGAACTGAGAGATAATAAGATCATAAAACGAGAAGGATCTGATAAGAATGGAAGGGATATCCTATCTCAAGAAACTTATTAAATTAAAAAGCCACCCTAGACGGATGGTTAATTGTTGTAGTATATAGTTTTAAAAATTATACGCCAAAGAGGATTCGAACCTCTGACCCACAGCTTAGAAGGCAAAATTTTAGCTTTTATCATGTCTTATCAATAGTTATTATATTATATTACTATATATGTATTTATCAAAGATATTTAATAAGTAATTTTATCAATCATTATCAGGATTTATACATCAATATTAGAAGTAATTAGGATTTTTGATGTAAAATTGATGTATTTTTTTTTTGCATATAATCGTTGATTCTGGTCATTCAATTTTTTTGTAACAGTTTCTTCGAGTTTAGGAATTATAGAATATTTACCCAAGTCATTGTCACAAAATTCAGGAAATTGTTTTTTTTCTTTGATTGCTTCTTTGACAAGAAAGTCTTTAAACTCTTTTACCCGTTTGCAGATTTCATAAAAGCCTGTATTATTAATTGAAGATCGTAAAGAATAGACTAATTCTCTGTCAGTAATTGGAGTATCAATCAAAACATTATTTAAGTAAACAATTTCAAAGATTAAGGAGTTTACATAATATCTTCCAGAGTGAGAAATCTTACAAAATGCTGCATTTTCAAGTGTTTTTTTCGATTTGGGTATCAAGGTTGACCAATCCATATTCAACCATTCTTAGTAATGAATCATTTATAGCCTCTTGGCTTAAAAATATTTTTGATGCAACAAAGTACAAATCTCCTAAATTAATATATCCTCTGCCTGCATCACTTTTCTTATTTAAGTTATTATTTAAATAACATAGAATTTTATAATTCAAATACCTAGTATTCGATAGAGATGTATCAAAATCAAATATATTGAAAATTTTACTCTTATCTTGTTGATAATACCGGTATTCTCCTAGCATTATAGATTTCACAAATTGATGGTATGATATTTGATAGCTATTGAGTTTTTTATTAATACTCAAAATTTCGTCCACATTTGTATTACCAGAAAATAAAAAACTATTGAAATACTCCAACCCCTCTCGCATATTCCCCACAGTAATACTATCAATCAATCCAATTAATTTTTTAGATTGCCAATTCCCTTTATTCAAAGAACGTAAGATAATTTTGAAATATTGAACAAGCTCTACTCGAATTGTATTTGAAATCTTCGTCCCTTCATAGTCAACTTTCCCTAAAAACTTAATAGCATATTCTATTCTACTTTTTATTAATGGAAGAAAGCTTGGTGATGAGATATGAAATTTAGGAATTTGATAAGCATCGAAAATACCCATTCTTGAAGAAGATAAGTAAGTTTCCTCTCTTAAAGAAACAATAGTGATAATTTGGAAATATTTTGCAAGATGATAAGCTTCTAAAAATAATTTTTTCTTGATAATCCCTTGTATGCTGATCCACATTATCAATCACCAACGTAATTGTTTTTGTCATTGCAAGTATAGAAAAGACTCTTTTAATTTTTTCTTTTTCTGTAGGGAGCTCAGAATTGAACCCTTTTTCTTTCAAAAAATCATGACATTTTGTTAGATATTCAACTTCCCATATTTCTCGTATTTTATCTAATATAAAAGATTCTACTTCTTTTGTATCAGGAGATGATAACCGGAAATCAATATTGAAACAAACTATATCGGGCTGATTTTCTAAAACAATTTTAAAAAATCGACGAAGAAATGTTGATTTTCCTGATCCAATCCCACCTAAAAGTAGAATTACAGTACCTATAGATTTTCTTGATGCCTGTAAAAATTCATCTTGAAACACACCAGCTTTTTTCTTATTTTCAATAATATCCTTGACATTCATATTTGAAATATTTTGGGGAAGCTTATCAATAAAAAAATCCTCAAATTCATGATAAAGAGAATTATTACTTCTTCCATAAACATAACAATCTTTTAATATTTCTGTTTGTGCTTCTTCTAATAGCTCAGAAAATATTAGTTCTGTTAAAGGTCGCAAATATGTATATAAGTGATTCCTTGTATAAGTTGTATTTTGTTCTCTCATTTCATTGTTAATCTTAAAATATTTATCAGCGGAAACACTCTTCTCAATTAATTGATGTAGAGATCCGTTTGCGACATTATCAATATTTAATAAATTCCAAAACAAAGAAAAATTATCTTGTAGATCTGAAAGAGAATGAAAAAACAGTATTTTCCCCTCTTTCCATGGTGTCCCCTATAGTAATTGCAACAAATATTCCAAATTGCTTTCCATTTGAAATAAGTGCATATTTCACAGCGTTATCATCTGCATAACTTCTTACTTGATGAATAGCATTTTGTAAGTTTAATTCTTTGGAAATAGCACCATTAATTTTATACGTTCTATAATTATGAGAGAAAGGAATAGTGAAACTATCACATGCCTTTTTAGCTTCAATAACTAAATGCTTTATCCCATTTATTCTTAATATATAATCTGAATATCCGCTTTCTGTATGATTTTCTCGGATTATATTTTCTTCTTTCCATCCTAAAACCGAAATTAAAATTTGGTCAATTAATTTACATCTTGTATCTGCTTCGGATAAATCAATTGTATCAGGATATTGTTCAATTATTTTCAATAAGTTGTCATAGGCCTCATCAAAATCCATTTTTTTAGAATCCTTTATATTACAAATATTGTAGTTATGAAAACTGTTAAATGCATTACATTTAAAAGGGTAACATATTAGCAATTGCATAGCAACTAATTTACTCACTCAGGAAGTATCTCGCACACAGTAAAATGAACTGTCCGCCTAAAAACGGAATAAAAAGGAAAGTCCCACAGACTTCTGCTACAATGGGTTTACCACAACTCAACAGTAGCGAGGTATCTATGGGACGAGATAAGCTTATCATAAAGAATACGTGTAGGAGAACTCATTTTTCCTGGGGAGAACGATTAATATTGCAAAACTACTACAATGGGGCAAATAAATATAAAAAAAATCAAAAAGTCCAACACTCTTAGGTAAGTTATTCGGAAAGAATGAAAGAACTATACGCAGGGAGTTACATCGAGGGAAGGTTGAACATCTAAATACGCACCTCGAATCAATCATAGAATATAATGCTGAATATGCCCAAGCAGCTGCTGAAGATAACTATAGTCATTGAGGCCCTGAATTAAAGATAGGTATGGATTGGGTGTTAGTGAATAAGATTTCTACTATGATTAAAGAGTATCATTATAGCCCCTATGCTGTTGTTCAGCATTTCAATAGAACCGGATGGCCAAGTGATACAAGGATCTGTGAAAAGACAATCTACAACTATATAGGTCTAGGACTCATCTGGGATGTAAGTGAAAAGGATTTACTTTATGGTGGTAAACGGCGTAAACCATTAGGCAAACCAAGGAAGCATTCCAGAGTTATGAATGCTTCTCGAACAATAGATAAACGCCCTGTAGAAGCTAACAAGAGAGCTGTAGTTGGCCACTGGGAGATGGATACAGTATATAGTGGAAAAGGAGCTTCTCCAGAGTGTTTATTAACCATCACAGAACGTAAGCTGAGAGTAGAGATAGTAAGAAAGATTCCGAACAGGACCGCCGCTTCAGTTACAGCTGAGATTGATAAATTGGAGAGACAAATAGGAGCTTCTTTATTCAAAAAAACTCTTCCTAAGTATTACTCCTGACAATGGTAGCGAATTTTCTGATGTTATGGGATTAGAAAGATCAGCAGTGTCTGATTCGCAAAGGACACAACTATATTTTGCTCATCCTTATAGCTCTTTCGAAAGAGGATCAAACGAGAATCATAATGGAATAATAAGAAGATTCATCCCTAAAAGCAGTGATATAGGATTAGAAAAAAGAGCATGATTAGAAAGATTCAAGATTGGATGAATACCTACCCAAGAAAGATCTTGAAAGGCAGGTCTCCTTTAGAAGCTTTAGTGACTGAATTAGGGGATTGCTTTAAACTCCCTTATTTCCTGGAGGTTAGACAATGAAGAAAAACGGACAATTTACTTTACAAGGAACACACTCAGGAAGTATCTCTTAGAAAAAGTTCTAATTCTTTTTATGGTAAAATATGATTCAAAGAAAAAAATAAGAAAACAAGCACTTTTGTGTATTAATTAATACCTATCTCGACCTCTTAATTATGGCGATTATGTGGTGTTTTAAAGAAGAGTTGTTTTAATGATAATAAGGGTCTCTAATTACAATTTCAACGCCATCTCCAGATATTCTGATATTTGATTTAGATGTAGTTAGAGCCCAATCAATAATTTGAAGTACTTCATTATAAATATTGTTAATATCTTTATTTTCTATTATGGTATTTTCTCCGTATCGATAAGCTATAGGGTTGAATGTAAGATATTTTATCAATTTGTCAGCTTGCTTTAAATCTTTTAAACATTTTGTATATAAATCTTGTAGTTTATGACCGCTTAGCTTTTTCCCTGAATTACTAAAATGGTTGAATTTTAATGCAGACTCGACAGAAAAACTTAATTCCCACACCCCAATAGATCTCTTCCGATTATTAAGGAAATCATCTATAAACCACTCAAGATGCATAGTTATATTCTGAAGAAGAATATTCATTTCTTCATCATCAGTTTTTATGAATCTAGTGTGTGTAAATATATTTCTGATTAAATTAGCTCTATTATTTATTTCTTGTGATATTTTATCAAATTTCTCCTGTGAAAAATACTCTTTTGCTGGTGCCGATTGTATCCATTCAAACGGAATCTCATCAACTAATACATGATTTGGGAACTTTAATACATATAAATTTTCAGTTTTCCCTTTCCTATTGATTGCAATTGGAACCTGAAAAGAATATGGTATATTTTCAATTAATACAAAAGATTTAAAATTGGTATCTGTTTTATGATTAAATGCATCCTCACCATATTTTTCTATGTACCATTTTCGAACTCTAATATACCAATAATAGAACCAAGGGGGATCTAGGAATTCCTCTTTGGTAATATTCTGAGACTCTATTAAATCAGACATGATTATTTCCCGAACGGCTAAAAATGGACGTTTATAAATTGTTTGACTTGCATCAACAAAATCTTTATCTATTAACTCTAGTAATTGTCCAAAGAATTGCTTAAATTCTGGATAGTCATTAAGAGAATCATCAATGTTGTATTTCATCTTTTTCATCCCTTATATTTTTTAATTAATTTGCATATCAGAAAGCATCTAAATTGTATCATAATAATTTTTAATAGTGTTAAAAATTAGTTGCAAATAACAATATGGAACACTGGTTTATCTATTGTTCCATATCTCGCCGTTTTGGTGATTATTGGGATTATTTTAGAATAGATTATCGAATGCCTCTTGGTGGGTTGCTATGTGATTGAAGCTATCTAATATTGTTGAGTGTGTGTAATGGTCGGTCATACTATCTGAGCTATGTCCTGTTGTTTCTTGGAGTATATCAATTGGAAGTACTGGTCTAAGTAGTGTGTTGTAGGTGTGTCTAAAACTATGGATCACTAAGTTTCTTCCTTTTGTGTTTATCTTTGCATTTTCAAGTGCCTTCTTAAAGTGACTTTGTAATGTCTTTCCCATGATTGGTCGTTTTGCATTGCTGCCATAGAATATGAAATCTTCTAGTTTTGTGAATGGAGATTCTTCTTCCCATCTCTTCAACAACTCTTCTCCTCTCTTATTTAGAATAACAACTCTCGGTTTTCCAGTTTTAGTATCCCCTAAAGAATCATCATTTTTAATTGCCTGCTCTATCACTACCCCCTCATGACCTCTTCCCTTTATGAGATGTTTCCATTGTAATGCTCTTGCTTCTCCTCGTCTCATTCCTGTCGTTGCTAATATAAAAAAGAAATAGGCGTACTCTTCTCCCTTCCAGATGTTAATGAGAGCTTCCCTATCGCTTGGGAACAGCTTCTTTAACTCTTTTCGTGTAAAGGTATCTCTGCTCTTCGCTTGTACTGCTAGAGACTCAATGTTCGCTAGACAATTGTATTCTATTAGTGATTCTCTTTGTGCTTCTCTTAAGATAATTCTAAATGTATAGAGTATGTGATTCTTTGTTTGATTAGAGAGTGCTTTATTTGTAGTACTACTGTGTAGGTCAACTAGCCAATTCTCAATCTCAACTTGATTGAGTGATGATACTAGTCTATCACCAAACTTTGGCAATATGTAAGTATCAAGATGGCTTCGTCTTAAATGTGCCATTGCTTTTGAAAACTGTTTACCTTTAGCTAACTGTCGTTTAATCCACAGACACTCACCCCACTTATAAAAAGTCTGAGTGTATTCACTAAGAGTCATAGTCGTTGCTGTGCTCTCCTTAATGAATGCCTTTGCTATTTCTTCCCCTTCGCTCTTGAGACTCTTACCTGTCGAGCGTGCAATACGATTACCATTTTGGTCATAGTAGTAGAAAAACCAGGTGACACCTTTATGGTTCTTGGTGTCCTTGTAGCGCTTAAAAAGGGTGTACTCGTGTTTCATGTTTATAAAATTGATGTAATTTTTGATGTATGTCAAGGAGAATTTGAACTGTCTAAGAATTTAAAAGCCACCCTAGACGGATGGTTAATTGTTGTAGTATATAGTTTTAAAAATTATACGCCAAAGAGGATTCGAACCTCTGACCCACAGCTTAGAAGGCTGTTGCTCTATCCAACTGAGCTATTGGCGCAGGGTAGTCGGGGCGAGAGACTCGACCTCCGACTTTCTACT
>LQAH01000085.1_pt1 | contig 32884 bp, 50 predicted proteins | sample 1535791 | NCBI WGS metagenome assembly LQAH01 (sample SAMN04331585, study PRJNA305678) | bioreactor metagenome | isolation source: bioreactor_4 inoculated with Wadden Sea sediment 2nd replicate of a... | place: Germany:Bremen
CACTGCCGTATAGGCAGCTAAGAAATGACGATCTGCACCCCTTGGATGAGGATCAATGTTCACTGCCGTATAGGCAGCTAAGAAATCGATAATGCGTCTGCAAAACTGGTCGCAGCCGTTCACTGCCGTATAGGCAGCTAAGAAACCGGTTTGAGGGTCGATGCGTTTTAGATTGGTAGTTCACTGCCGTATAGGCAGCTAAGAAAACTAGTCTATTTGAAATCTGAAATCCCGTTTCAAAGAAACGGGTATTGTGCCCGATGGGACAGGGTGTTAAATTCTATGAGTTGTTATGAAACATGTTTTTATTGAATCTTGATTTGAATTCAGTGCGGGAGAGTGGCCATGGAAATTGAACGTGGAGTCGGCAAAATTGCCAAGTGTCTACGGGTGATGCTTTATCACAAGCCTGGTCATCTGGCCAAGGTGACGGCGGTCATTGCCGAGATGAAGGCAAGTATCGGCGATATCCGTCTGGTGCGGGTTGGCCGGACTCACAATACGCGGGAAATCGTTGTCTATGTTTCATCGGAAGACCAGCTTGAAGAGCTGATTGATACCCTGTCCAATTTGAGCGGTATTATTGTCGAAGAAGTCATCGATCTGGTCCATCAGGTTCATGAGGGTGGAAAAATTGCCACCAAGAGCCGGGTGCCGATTAAGACGATTGCCGATGTTCGTAAGATCTATACGCCGGGGGTGGCCGCTGTCTGTAAAGATATCGAGGCCAGAAAGGATTTGGCTTTTAAATACACGGCGATTCCCAATCAGGTTGCCATTGTTACGAACGGGACGGCAATACTGGGGCTAGGGGATATCGGGCTGTGGCCGGGATGCCGGTGATGGAAGGCAAGGCGGCTCTGTTCGATCACCTGGTTGGCGTCAGTGGGGTACCGATCCTGATCGAAAATTACGATCCGCAGGTGATTATCGAGACGGTCCGTAATATTGCTCCGACCTTCGGGGCGATCAAGCTCGAAGATATCAAGGCTCCGGAGTGTTTTGAGATTGAGGACGTCCTGGATTCGGAGCTCAATATTCCGGTGATGCATGATGATCAGCACGGCACGGCCGTGGTAGTGCTGGCGGCCTTGCTCAATGCCACGCGATTTTCCGGGTTGATGCTGCGCAAGTCGGTGATCGGCATGATCGGGTTGGGAGCTGCGGGCATGGGAATCAGTAAGCTGCTGATGCCTACGGAGTCAAGCAGGTCATAGGGACCGACCTGAGTGCCGATGCCTGCGAACGCCTTGCGGCTTCCGGAGGCAAACCTTGTTCTTTGGACGAGGTGATGAAAAACAGTCATATTGTTATTGCGACAACCGGTTGTCCGGGGCTGATTAAGACGGATATGGTCCGTCAGGGGTCGGTTATCCTGGCGTTGTCCAATCCGAATCCCGAAATTGAACCGGAACTGGCCATGAGCTACGGGGCTTCTTTTGCCGCTGACGGCAAGAGTGTCAATAATGCCCTTGGCTTCCCGGGGATTTTTCGCGGGGCGCTCAACGTTCGGGCGACAAAAATCAATAATAAGATGAAGATTGCCGCAGCCCAGACCATTGCCCGTTATGCCGAGGAGAATGAACTTGTCCCGTCTCTTTTGCATCCCGATGTTCACAAGGCTGTGACGGCTGCGGTTGAGCGGGCCGCCCTGGAATCGGGGGTGATCCGGCCGTGGGATTAGTCCGGCGGCTTTCGCTGGGCCGAAGAGTCTGTTCCGTTGCGATCCCTCATCATTTAAGGAGCCGGGTCTGTGACCGGTTTCGGGGTGGCGGTCGCGTGTTGCACCTGTCCTGATTTTTTCTTGACTCGCTTTGCCTCGGCAGGTATAGTCCGCGTTTGCGGCGCAATACCTGCGTCTGCAGTCTATATTTTTGTTTTCGTATAGGAGAATGACAACATGTATGCGGTGATCAAGACCGGAGGAAAACAGTACAAAGTTTCCGAAGGCGACCTTGTTAAGGTCGAAATGATCGATGGTGCAGTGGGTGATACCATTGAACTCGATCAAGTCCTCATGGTCGGTGGCGCAGAGGTTAAACTCGGAACACCTCTCGTACCAGGTGCCAAGGTTAAGGCACAGATCGTTGCTCAGGAAAAAGACAAGAAAATTCTTGTTTTTAAATCCAAGCGGCGCCAAGGGTATCGTAAGAAATACGGCCATCGTCAACCCATTACCCGACTCAAAGTCGCGGCAATTGAAGCTTAAGGAGGCAACTCATGGCTCATAAGAAAGCTGCCGGTAGTTCCAGAAACGGTCGTGACAGTGCCGGTAAACGACTGGGCGTCAAGCGTTTTGGCGGGCAGGAAGTATCCGCAGGATCAATCCTGGTTCGTCAGCGTGGAACCACTTTCCACCCCGGCAACAATGTCGGTTGTGGTAAGGATTACACCCTGTTCGCACTGGTCGACGGTGTTGTGAAATTTGAAACAAAAGCCAAGGGCCGTAAACATATCAGTGTTTACGCTGCCTGATTCCGGCTGACAGTTACAAGCGGAAAAACCCGGTATCGCGTGTGCGGTGACCGGGTTTTTCTGTTCAAAGAGAGTGCTGCAGGTCGAGGTCGGCGTCCCATTGATGCCGGCCGGGTTACGACCGATTGCATCAGGCAGGTGAGAACATCATGAAATTTGTTGATCAGGTCAGAATAGAAGTTAAAGCAGGCGATGGCGGCCGCGGGTGCGTATCGTTTTTACGCGAAAAGTTTATCCCCAAGGGCGGACCGGATGGAGGCGATGGCGGCCGAGGCGGTCATGTTTATTTCATCGTCGACGACGCGCTTTCAACATTGCTTGATTATCGCTATATGCATCATTGCAAGGCAAAAAACGGTGCGCCGGGGTTGGGAAAACCAAGCACGGAAAAAACGGCGAGTCGCTGGAGTTGCGCGTCCCACCGGGAACCTTGATTTACGATGACGAAACCGGTGAGCTGCTGGCCGACCTGACCGAAGTTGGCGAACCCTTTCTGTTTTTGAAGGGTGGCCAGGGGGGGCGTGGTAACGCCCGTTTCGCAACCAGTACCAATCGGGCTCCTCGCCATGCACAGCCGGGAATCCCGGGGGAATCAAAGTCGTTGCGGATGGAGCTCAAACTGCTGGCCGATGTCGGGCTTGTCGGGTTGCCGAATGCCGGAAAATCAACTTTGATCTCGTCCGTTTCGGCCGCAAAGCCAAAGATCGCCGATTACCCGTTTACCACCCTTGTTCCGAACCTGGGAGTGGTCCCCTATGATGGCTTTAAGACAATGGTCCTGGCCGACATTCCCGGACTGATTTCCGGAGCCAGTGAAGGGCATGGTCTGGGTACCCGTTTTCTGCGTCACGTGGAGCGGACCGACCTGTTTCTGCATCTGGTCGATCTGTCTTTCATGCAGGATGGCGATCCCTTTGAAAATTTCCGGATGATTAATCAGGAGTTGAATCGTTATGACGAGACTCTGGCCGGAAAACCGCAGCTGGTGGTTCTGACCAAGATCGATATCCCGGAAGTCAGGGAAAAAGCTGAAGAGCTGAAGCCCCAATTTGAATCACTCGGTTATCCCGTCATGATGATTTCTGCCGTCACCAAGGAAGGGCTTAAAGAGCTTGTGACCACGGTCGGGAAAGAACTGGATCGACTGCGCGAACAGGATTGATTCGAACCTGTGTTTTTGAGTCGGAAAATCGCGTCTTCCGACACATTGCCAAATAGATTGAAACCGATAGAGGGGTTATGAGAAAGGCTCTGCTTTCACACGTAAAGCGTGTTGTCGTTAAAATCGGCAGCGGTGTTATTTCAAATGAACATGGTCTGGAGAAGGATCGCGTCGCTGCAATCGCGACCGATGTCTGCAAATTGCTTGATCGCGGGCTGGAAGTGATCGTCGTATCATCCGGCGCTGTTTCCGCCGGCAAAGGGCAGCTGGGAATCGTTGGCCGGCCACAGACCATTCCGCAAAAACAGGCAGCCGCGGCGATTGGACAGACACGCATCATTCATACCTACCGCGACACTTTTCAGGAAAACAAGTATAATGTAGCCCAGGTCCTGCTGACCCGAGACGACTTGTCGAACCGGCGACGCTATCTCACGCCCGCAATACGGTCATGACTCTGCTCGAGTATGGAGTGACGCCGATTGTCAATGAAAACGACACGGTTGTAGTCGAAGAGATCCGCTTTGGCGACAACGATAATCTGTCTGCTCTGGTGACCAATCTGGTCGAGGCCGATATCCTGATTATTCTGTCCGATGTTGATGGTCTTTACAATAAAGATCCGAACGAGCATCCCGATGCGGAGTTGATTCCGATCGTCGAGCGCGTTACCCCGGGGATCGAAGCGCTGGGAGGATCTTCCAATAACAGTATTGGGACCGGAGGCATGTCGACTAAGCTCAAAGCGGCGAAAAAGGCAGCTTTGAGCGGTGTCGGAACACTGATCGTCAACGGCCGCAGTCCGGGGATTTTAACCCGCGTCTTTGACGCTGAAGATGTCGGCACATATATTCTTCCCGCCCAGTCGAAACTGACCGCCAAGAAGCACTGGATCGCTTTTCCAAAAAGCCGAGGGGGAAGTTGCTGATCGATGATGGCGGTCGGAGGGCTGTTGTCAAGAACGGCAAGAGTTTACTTCCTTCGGGGGTCTGCGGTGTGGTCGGTGGGTTCGACCGCGGTGATGCAGTGCGCCTGTGTGACCGTGAGGGGGTCGAGTTTGCTCGCGGGTGATCAGTTACTCGCTGGCGGAAACCCTTCAGATTATGGGGAAACAGAGTCACGAAATCGAGGCGGTTCTGGGGTATAAGTATCGTGATGAGGTTGTCGATCGGGATAATCTGGTCTTGACGGTTGAAAAAGAAGAGGAGGTCGATTGATGGGAATTGCAGCGCAAATGCTCGATCTGGCGGTGGCTGCTCAACAGGCATCACGGGTTATGGCGAATCTGTCTTCAGGCGTTAAAAATCAACTGCTGCTGAATATGGCCACCGCTCTCGAACAAGCTCAGGAACACCTTCAGAATGAAAATGAAAAAGATCTGGAGCGGGCCCGCAACAGCGGCATGGCCGCGGCGATGATTGATCGCCTGACTCTGACCGAGGATCGGATCAAGGGGATGGCCGACGGTTTGCGAGAGGTTGCTGCCCTGCCCGATCCGGTCGTGAAATCACCGGTATGTGGCTGCGTCCCAATGGTATCCGGGTCGGCCGCCAGCGGATTCCGCTTGGAGTTATCGGTATCATCTACGAGTCGCGCCCGAATGTGACGGCCGATGCTGCCGGGCTCTGTCTGAAAAGTGGAAATGCCGTCATTCTTCGTGGTGGTTCTGAAGCGATCGATTCCAACCGTGCCATTGGTACCATTCTGCAACAGGTGTTGACACAGCTCGGCCTGCCGGTTGCGGCGCTGCAGGTGGTGACCACCAGCGACCGTGATGCGGTTACGGAGCTGTTGAAACTGGAAGACCAGATCGATCTGATTATTCCGCGGGAGGCGAAGGGTTGATCCGGTTTGTTTCGGAAATTCGCGCATTCCGGTGATCAAGCATTACAAGGGGTCTGTCACACCTATGTCGACAGCGCCGCCGATCTGGACATGGCTGAAAAGATCTGCCTCAACGCCAAAGTCCAGCGGCCGGGGTTTGTAACGCCATGGAAACCCTGTTGATTCATCGCGATGTCGCTGCCGGTTTTGTGCCGCGGATCGCGGCCGCCATGAAAATTGCCGGCGTCGAACTGCGTGGTTGCGAGCGGGCCCGCGCTCTGCAGGATGATTTGATTCCGGCGACAGAGGAGGACTGGGCGGCCGAATATCTGGATCTTATTCTGGCTGTCAGGGTGGTCGACTCCTATGACCAGGCAAAAGATCATATCCAGACCTACGGATCGCTGCACACGGAAGTCATTGTCACGGACGATTACCAGCGCTCGCAGCAGTTTCTCAAGGAAATTAATTCGAGTGTGGTGATGGTCAACGCTTCGTCGCGTTTTTCCGATGGCAACCAGCTTGGACTGGGAGCGGAAATCGGCATTTCGACAACCAAGCTGCATTCCTTCGGGCCGATGGGGCTTGAAGACCTGACCACGCGCAAATTTGTTGTGTTGGGCGAGGGACAGATCAGGGACTAGTTTGCCCGGTAGCGTGAAAGTGAGAGCTGGCAGCAGGCCATTCTTGATCTTTCTGGAACTGGATCTCGACGATGAGAGGTTTGTGATGCGAATCGGTCTGCTGGGAGGAACTTTCAACCCACTGCACTGCGGCCATCTGCATATCGCTGAAGAGGTTATGGCCGATTGCCGGCTGGATCAGGTCTGGTTTATTCCGACCTGCCGGCCGCCGCACAAACGATTGGCTGCCGACGTCGCCTTCCACCATCGACTGGCTATGGTGGACGCGGCGCTGGTCGGTTATGACGGCTTTTTCAGCTGCGCTATCGAAGGTCGGCGCGGCGGGACCAGTTACTCGGTCGAAACGCTGCAGCAGCTGCGTTGCGACTACCCGGAGCATGAGTTCTTTTTTATCATGGGGCTCGATTCTTTTCAGGAATCGGGCTGTGGAAAGACTATGTCCGGCTGTTTGATCTGGCCCACATTGTTGTGACCGCACGGCCCGGTTTTTCCGGTCGCCTGAGGGATCTTCTCCCGGTTGCTATCGCAGATCGCTTCTGCTATGATTCCGATTCCAAAAACTCCTGTGCGATAGCGGATTTTCGTTGATTACGGTCGCTCATACCTGCCGCGATATTTCGTCCACAGAAGTCAGGCGACGACTGATGTCGAATCAGGATGTAACCTCCATGGTTCCGGGTTCGGTTATTGAATATATCCAGCACCACGAGCTCTACCGCTGACAGAGAAGGAGCAAATTTGTTAACCAGTAAAATTGTAGATGCCGCCGTTGATTATGCCCTGGATAAGAAGGGTTTTGACCTGAAACTGTTCGACGTGCGCGAATTATCGTCGCTGACCGACTACCTGTTGATCCTCTCCGGTCGCTCGGACCGCCAGGTTCAGGCCATTGCGGAAAATATCAGAACCGAGTTCAAGCATCAGCACGAGCTGCTGCCGCTGGCGATTGAAGGGATGGATCAGGGCCGCTGGGTTCTGCTTGATTACGGTGAAGTCATGATTCATGTTTTTCAACCTGATGTGCGTGAATTTTACGACCTTGAAGGCCTTTGGAGTGAAGCCCCAGAGGTTGCCGTTGAGCAGGCTGACGCCTAGTGAAACTGCGGCTGGTCTGTGTCGGCAAGCTGACCGAAAGCTGGCAGCGCGAAGCTGCCGCCGATTATGCTGGACGGCTGCAGCGTTACTGTCCTTTTGACATTGTCGAGTTAAAGGAAGAAAAGGGCGGGAAAAAAGGTGATACGGCAGGGATACTCAGGCGTGAGGCAGAACGGATTCTGGAAAAGGTTCCAGCCCAAGCGCGCCTGATCCTGCTGGATGAACGGGGGCGGCAGTTCGGTTCCGAACAACTGGCGGAACAGCTGGCGGACGAAATGTTGCATGGGGGCGTGATTGGTGCCTGGTGATCGGCGGTCCATATGGACTGGATGCCGAACTTCGCAGGCGTGCCGACATGACTTTGTCATTGTCCAAAATGACGTTTACCCACCAGATGGCCCGGGTGTTTTTATTCGAACAACTGTATCGCAGTATGACGATCATCAAAAACGAACCCTATCATAACCGCTAGGGAATTGTTCAGACTTGAATTTCGCTATTTAAATTCGAAACAATCTTTGAGTGAATAACAATCGTTTAATGTAATCGGAGGCAGAGGTATTATGGACGAAGAAAAGCTCTTAGAAGTCAAGGCGCACCTGCTGGAAATGCGTGAAGAAGTTCTTAAGGAGTCGGAGCGTGTGTATGCCGAATCCCAGTCGCTTGGGAAGGACGGCGTTCCTGACATCGGAGATATGTCATCAAACAGTTATCATCAGGAAGTGTTGATGAATCTGAGTGAGACCCAACGGGCCAGAGTGCGTGATATCGATGCGGCTCTGGAGAGGATTGAAAAGGGTGTTTATGGTCTCTGTGTGCGCTGTGAAGAAGAAATTTCACCGCGACGTATGGAAGTCCGACCATTTTCCCGCTATTGTATTGATTGTAAGACCGAAGTCGAAAAGTTCGGTGAATAAAAATTACCCTGGTTTCTAACCCTGCTGAACCAGACTGGAGATGGCTATGATTGTCATTGCAATGTTCGTGTTTATTTTTATAGTTTTTGCCTTGGGTTTTCTTTATTTCTGGGGAATAAATCCGGGTGAGGTGACGGTCTTCCTAACCAGTGATCTAAGCTATACCCTGCCGACGACAATCATGCTGATCTGCGTTCTGCTGATGGGCTTGTTGATTGGTAACGGGGTTCATATCTTCAGTGCCTTCCTTCTTTCCTTCCGCAACTGGAAGGGGGGCCGACGTCTAAAAAAAGCAGAAGAAATCAGTACTATCTACCGCAGCGGTGTCGGCCGTTTGCTGTCTGGCGATCTGAAAAAAGCCAGAACCCTGCTGCGAAAAGCCCTGGATCGTGATCCCAAACGGGTGGACAGCCATCTGGCGCTGGCCAGTGTCGCTCTGCAGGAAGGGAACGTTCAGGAGGGGATCGAGCTATTACAGAAAGCGCGCAAGCTCGACCCAAAGGGATTGAGGTTCTGTTCAAACTGGCGACCACCTTTGAGGGGGCCGGACGCCTGGAAGAGGCCATGGCAATCTATAAGGAATTGCTGGTCAGTGATTCAGAAAACCGCAAAGCCATGCGCGGCCTCAGGGATATTCAGATGGATCTCGGCTGCTGGGAAGACGCTCTGGCGCTGCAGAAAAAGATTCTCAAGATTTCGGCATCCGGACCCAAAGCCGATGTCGAGAAGAAAATTATGCTGCAACTGCGTTACGAAGTTGCACGCAAAAAACTTGAAGCTGGTGAAACGGATCAGGCGATTGAAACATGCCGGGATATCATCAAGAAGGATGCCGGTTTCACCCCTGCCCGTGTTACTCTTGGAGATGCCTATCGTCAGGCTGGGCGTGATACCGATGCGGTCAAGGTTTATCAGGAGGGTTACAGGGCTCTTAACAAGAGTATTTTTCTGGCCCGGCTTGAAGATCACTATCTCAGTATTGAGGATCCGGCGACGCTGCTGGCTTTTTATCGCAGTCAGATGCAGGCGAATACCGAGGATATGCTGCTCAAGCTTTACCTGGGACGACTCTGCCTGCGTCTCGAAATGGTTGATGAAGCCCTGCAGCACCTGACCGATCTTGAAACCAGCAATGTCGATTTTGCCAAGCTTCATCTGCTGCTGGCTGAAGCTCAAAGGCGACGGCATAATGTTGAAGAAGCTGTCAGTGAATATCAGAAGGCATTGGGGATCGACAATCATTTACGGCTCGGCTTTATTTGTGAAGCGTGCAACGCCAAGTTCACGGAATGGCACAGCCGCTGTCCCGAATGTAAACCTGGGATTCAATGAGTCTGCCGGAGCGAAAACAGATTCAGGGCGCCAAGCTGTTGGAAGAGCCTAAAATGATTCCGCACGGTGCCCGAGAGGAATAGACTCATGTCTGCAGGACCCGTTACACTTGTAATTCTTGACGGCTGGGGTGTGAGTGACAGCTGCGACAACAACGCCGCCTGTATCGCCCGTACTCCAGTTCTTGATCGCTTGCGGCAGCAATATCCGGTCTGTCGGATTGGGACTTCTGGCGCGGATGTCGGTCTGCCCGATGGCCAGATGGGAAACTCTGAGGTCGGTCACCTCAACATCGGTGCCGGACGGATTGTTTATCAGGATCTGAGCCGGATCAGTCGAGCGATTGAAGATGGCTCATTTTTTGAGAATACAGCCCTTAAGCAGATATGCCGGACCGTCGCTGAACGGGGTGGTAAGTTACACCTGCTCGGCCTGCTGTCTGATGGCGGTGTCCATTCGCACAACACCCATCTCTACGGTCTGGTGCAGATGGCACAGAAGTATGCGGTCGCCGATGTTTGCATCCATGCTTTTCTTGATGGTCGTGACACCCCGCCGAAAAGTGGTAAAGACTATCTCTCCCAATTAGAAGATGAACTGATTTCGATCGGACTCGGGCGGGTCGCTACAATAACCGGCCGCTATTGGGCGATGGATCGTGATAACCGCTGGGAGCGTGTCGAGAAAGCTTATAAGGCCTTGGTTCAAGGGGCCGGTCAACAAGCGGCTACTTCGAATGAGGCTATTGATGCGGCTTATGCGGCCGAGCAGACAGATGAATTTGTTGAGCCTTGGGTCATCGGCGATGGCGGGACCATTGATGATGGTGACGGAGTTATCTTTTCAACTTTCGTGCAGATCGTGCCCGTGAAATGACTCGTGCTTTGGCCCTGGACGCCTTTGATGGTTTGAGCGCCGCAAGAAACCTGAGTTGGCGGGCTATGTCTGTCTGACCGAGTATGATGAGACATTCGGTCTGCCGATTGCGTTTGCGCAGGAGAGTTATCCAGATCTCCTGGCGGAAGTTGTTTCGAAGGCCGGTCTTAAGCAATTGCGGATCGCCGAAACAGAAAAATATGCCCATGTCACGTTCTTTTTCAATGGCGGGGTTGAAAAAGCCTGGCCGGGGGAAGACCGCGTTCTCATCCCGTCGCCGCAGGACGTCGCGACTTACGACCAGAAACCGGCAATGAGCGCTGTCGAAGTGACGGAAGAAGTTGTCAAACGGGTGGCGCAGAACGAATATCAGTTGATCGTACTCAACTATGCCAATTGCGATATGGTGGGCCATACCGGAGTGCTTGAGGCTGCTGTTGAAGCGGTTGAGACGGTGGATAGCTGTCTGGAGCGGGTTGTCGATGCCGTACTTGCCGCCGGTGGAAAACTGCTGATTACTGCAGATCACGGGAACTGCGAGCAGATGGTTGACGATCAGGGCCGCCCTCACACTGCGCATACCAGTAATCCGGTTCAGCTGATCTATGTCGATGGTGAAAACAGTGACCAGAAGCTTTCCGATGGCATATTGGCTGACCTGGCACCGACTATTCTGGCGCTCCTCGGATTGGAAAACCGGCGCTTATGAGCGGTCGTTCACTGCTGAAAAGTTGAGGTGAAGGTCGGGAGATGGGGAGGGGCTTCCACAACTGAATCTAATTGTCGACAGGCTGGTAAGGACGTTGTTCCCACCAGCCTGTCCTTTATGTCTTGCAACCCTGCCGGCCTATGCTGACGACCCCTTCTGCCCCGACTGTTCGGGCAGCATCAGACCTCTGATCGGGCCTGTTGCTCCTGCTGTTCACTTCCTTTTGCTGTTGAAAATAACAGTTCTCACCTGTGCAGTCGCTGTCTGAAGCACCCTCCTCCCTTTGAGCATGTGTATGCCTATGGAATTTACGACGGGGCTTTGGCCAGTGCTATTCAGCAATTCAAGTTCGACGGCAAGGTTGGTCTTGATCGCCTGTTAGCCCGTTTGATCGCGTCCTCCATAAGTGCTGATCTGCAATGTGATCTTATTGTTCCTGTTCCGTTACAGCGTAAACAGCTTCAGCAGCGCTGTTATAATCAAGCCTTGCTTCTGGCCCGTGAGATTGCCAGAATAAGGGGCCGGGCGGTTGACCATAGGTGCCTGGTGAAAGTCCGGGAGACCGAACCCCAGCACAACCTTGATGCCAGTGAACGCGACAAAAACCTGCGTGGCGCATTTGCCATGAATCGATCTCTGCATGGCGAACATGTTCTCTTGATTGATGATGTTATGACCACAGGTGCGACCGTTTCGGCCTGCAGCGCAGCGCTTATCCGCGGCGGTGCAGGAAAAGTGAGTGTCGCGGTAATCGCCCGTGCGGCAAAATGATTCGGAGTCTCGGGCCACTGGGGTGTAAGAATAGTCTTTTGTCTGCTGCCGGCAGAATGCTATATTCAGGCGTAGACAACATTTCAGACATTTTCCTGTGGAGATGTGATGAAGTCAGATTTACATCGGTTATTGGCCGATTACCCTCTTGAGACTCTCCTGCAGACAATTCCGACCGGGTTGTTTCTGGTGGATAGCGACGGCATCATCGTCTACTGGAATCCTGAAGCTGAGAGGATAACCGGATTCTCCACAACAGAGGCGGTTGGCCTTCACTGCTCTTTTCTGCAAGGAGATCCCTGTTCCAGAGAGTGTGGACTCTTCTCCAGTCAAATAAAAAACCTGATATCGGTCGCATCTGTACGTTTGAACACAGGGACGGGCATACGCTCACTTTGAGCAAAATGTTGATCTGTTGCGCGATGGTGAAGGTCGTGTTATCGGTGGTATTGAGGCTTTTGTCGATATTTCCAGGCATAAAATGCTGGAAAGCGATTTGCGCACAGAGGTTGAAAATCAGACCGAAGAGCTGGAACTGGAAAAGGCGAGTTTGCGTGCGGTTCTTGATGGTATGATTGATCCCGCCTATATTTGCGACAGTCATTACCAACTGACCTTTACCAATCAGGCAATGAAGGATCTGGTTGGTAAAAGTGGTGAAAAAACCTGCTATCGGGCTATTTATCAACGTGAAAATCGTTGCGACAACTGTCCCCTGTCTCAGGTGCTTAAAGGGCGGGTCGTGCGTGATGAAAATCGCTCAATGACAAAGGCAGGACGTTCGAAGTTATCCACTCCCCTTACCCTCTTTCGAAAAATCCGACTCACAAGCTTGGTGTCTGCCGCGATATTACCGAAAGGCTTGAAGTGCGTAGGCGTTTGCAGCAGACCAATCGAGAATTGGATGCCTTTGTGTCGACGGTGTCGCATGATCTGCGTTCGCCGCTGACGCCATTGATCGGTTTTGCCGATCTGCTTGAAGAGCGCTACAGCGACAAGCTGGATGATATTGGCATCGACTGTATCAATGAGATTAAAAAGACGGCTGAAAGGATGAAGGATCTGCTCGAGGATCTGTTGAATCTGGCACGGGTCGGTCAGCTGAAAGAGCCGGATGAGCTTCTTGATGTGACTTTGATCGCTGAAGATGTTCTGCTCGAACTGGGGGATAAGGTCCTGGAACACCGTGCCCGGGTAAAAATCGGTTCGCTGCCGGGTATCAGATTGCCGGAGCCGCTGTTGACGGATCTGTTCAGAAATTTACTGAGCAATGCTTTGAAGTATGCTGCGCCGACCGATCCATGCATTGAGATCACAGGAGAGCTTTTGCATGACCGGATCCGTTACCGGGTCTGCGACCATGGCCCCGGGATCGATCAGGACGAGTGGGAAGATGTCTTTCAGCCATTTCGGCGTGGGCGTAACAGTAAAAGTTTTCCCGGGACAGGCATCGGTCTGGCCACCGTTGCCAAAATTGCCCGGGTCTATGGTGGAAACGCCTGGATCGAAGCTACCGATGGCGGGGGAGTGACCTTTATTGTCGAGTTTCCACATAAAAAGCTATAAGCAACAAAAAAAGGTAACCTCACTGGTTTGACATAAATAGAACCAGGTTATATTCTGTGTTGAATTTAATTGGCGACTCACATCCATTCGAATGAACCCGACAGGAGGCGTAGATGGAAAAGAACAAACGTCGTGATTTTCTGAAGAAAGCGACAACTGCTACAGTGGTGGCGGCAGCTGCAACGACAATCGGAGCTCCGGCGATCGTGCGAGCTGAAAAAACATATAACTGGAAGATGGTTACAACCTGGCCACCACATTTCCCGCTTCTGGGCGAAGGGGCTGATAAGCTGGCTGAAATCATCAACACGATGTCGGGTGGGCGTCTGAAAATCCAGGTCTATGGTGGTGGTGAGCTGGTGCCACCATTGCAGGCCTTCGATGCGGTCAGCCAGGGTATGGTCGAAATGGGACATGGGGCCGCTTACTATTGGGCGGGGAAAGCTCCTGCAGCTCAGTTTTTTGCCGCCGTGCCCTTCGGCTTGAATGCCCAGGGGATGAACGCCTGGCTTTACAGCGGTGGCGGCATGCAATTGTGGGAAGAACTATACGGCAAGTTCAACCTTATCCCGATGCCTGCGGGCAATACGGGGGTCCAGATGGGAGGCTGGTTCAATCGTGAGATCAAGAGTATCGAGGATTTTAAGGGTCTGAAGATGCGCATCCCCGGTCTTGGCGGCAAGGTTCTGGCCAAGGCCGGCGGGACCGCTGTTCTGTCAGCCGGTGGTGAAATTTACACCAACCTTGAACGTGGCGTTATCGATGCGACAGAGTGGGTTGGCCCTTACAATGATTATAAAATGGGCTTTTACAAGGTTGCCAAATATTATTACACTCGCGGCTGGCATGAGCCGGGAACCGTGCTTGAATCCTTTGTCAACAAGAGCGCGTTTGAAGCATTGCCGAAAGATTTGCAGGAAATTGTCCGTCAGGCGACGATTGCTGCGAATATGTGGACCCTGTGTGAATCCGAAGCCAAGAATAATATCTATCTTGAAAAGATGGTCAAGGAGGAGGGGGTTCAGCTCAAAGCCTTCCCCGATGATGTTATCAAGCAGCTGAGGGTTTACGCGGATGAAGTCATTCAGGAGATCGTTGAGAAAGACCCGATGAGCAAGAAGGTCTATGAAAGCTTCAGCAAGTTCCACGCAAATCACCAGCGTTGGGGCCAATCCTCTGAGGCCGCCTATTATTCACTGTTCACCTGATCAACTTCGAATATAGAAGTCAAAGGCCCGACCTGTTGTGTGACAGGCCGGGCCTTTTTTGTCGATTCGTTTAAAAAAACAAAACCAGATCTCCGAGACCACTAGGAGAGAAAAGCCTTTTGCGCTTTGGCGGCTGCCTCTCTGTGCCACTCAACGAGGCAGGTGGGTCCCTATCTCCTTGGCCAGCGCCTGCTGGTAGAGTTCATGGGCGAAGGCAATATCCATGATGCCGACACCGAGATTGACTGCGACGGCAATGGTGTCCGACTGTCGTGAGGGCGCTTCAGGGCCGGTCAGGGCAGCCAGATCGTAAGCAGGAGTCGGGATATCCTTGAAAAAACCTTTAAGGCGATATTGATCGAACTGGTCAATATCGTCGGTGACGAGAAGGTCAGCCTGCTGAAAGGTTTTTTATCCCAGGCCGAGTCAAACTCAACCGGGCAGAGGACGGCGCCTGGCTTGAGCCAGTCGTAACGGAGCTGTTGGACCGGAGTAACACCGATCGGGGTCACGCTGACAACCAGGTCTTTGTCGCGGATCGCATCTTCGGCTCTGGTGACCGCTTTGATCTGGACCGATCGATGCTGGTCGTTCATCTGTCGGGCAAAGCGCTCACAGCGCTCGGGGTTGCGCCCCCAGATCTGGACTTCGTCAAGCTCAAAACAATTGAGCAGAAGATCGAGGTGGCTGCTGGCCTGGACACCATAACCGATGAGTCCGAGGGTTGTGGGAGGGGGCCGCAGAGCAATTTGCAGCTTAATGCCGAAATTGTGGCTGTCCGGTAAGCAGTGATCCAATTAGCATCCATAATGGCCAGGGGTTGCCCGGTTGCTGCGTCGTTGAGCATCATCATGGCGTTGATCGTATCGCAGCCGCGAGCGCTGTTGCCGGGGTAGTAGCTGACCAGCTTGAGACCAACACTGTCCAGGCGTTCGAGGTAGCCGGGCATGGCGTGCAGGAATGACTGAGGGCGCGGATGGACTCCCAGCTTGGGAGGCATCTCCGTACGTCCGGCCTGTTTGTCGTGTAGCACTTCAGTTGTCAGTTCAAGCATCTGTGGTGCAGACAGTCCGATCTGGACGATGTCCTGTTGTGACAGATAGAGAAGTTCGGCAGCCATTTTGTATTCCTCTAGTGTTTTGACAGGTATTGTGGCAACCAGGTGACTGCTTCAGGCCAGAGGACCACGATCAGAAGGCAGATCACCTGAATGATGATAAAGGGAACGATTCCTTTGTAGATGTGAGTCGTGCTGATTTCCGGTGGTGCAACGCCTTTGAGGTAGAAAAGACTGAAGCCAAAAGGGGGGGTCAGGAATGAAGTCTGCAGATTCAGGGCGATGAGGATGCCGATCCAGAGCAGATCCATACCCATGGTCTGGAATATCGGTGCAACGACCGGAACAATGATGAAAGTGATTTCGATGAAATCGATGAAAAAGCCGGCGATGAAAATGACCAGCATGACAATAATAAGGAAATGATAGGGCTTAACCCCGCATCCATGATCAGGCTGGTGATGTAATGATCTCCGCCCATGCCGCGGAAAACCAGGCCAAAGGCGGTTGCACCGACGAGCAGGATGAAGACCATGCAGGTCAGGGTTGTGGTACCACGCATGACTTCGCGTAGGGTGCGCAGGTTGAATTTCTTCTGCCAGATTGTCAGCAGGGTTGCTCCCATGGCCCCGACCGCCGCCGCTTCCGTCGGAGAAGCGATGCCGGCAAAAATCGAACCAAGTACGGCCAGAATCAGGAAGAAAGGCAGCAGGAAAGCGCGCAGGATTCTTCGGTACATCCCTGTGATCGAAATACGGCTAATTCTTCCGCCGGCATGGCTGGAGCGGCTTCGGGCCGAAAGGTTGCAACAATGACAATCCACAAGATGTAGAGGCCGACCAGGACCAGGCCGGGGATAATGGCCCGACAACATATCGCCGATGGAAATATTGAGGACGCTCCCGAGCAGGACAAGAACAATGCTGGGCGGAATAATCTGGCCCAGGGTGCCGGCAGCACAGATTGTTCCGGTCGACAGCTCCGGCGAATAACCGCGTTTGACCATCGTCGGTAGTGACAGCAGTCCCATGGTGACGACCGTGGCGCCGACAATACCTGTCGATGCGGCGAGTACGGCACCGACAACAATGACCGATATTGCCAGGCCTCCGCGCAGCTTGCCGAACAGCATGGCCATCGTTTCAAGCAGTTCTTCAGCCAGGCCCGATTTTCCAGCATCAGGCCCATGTAGACAAAGAGGGGCACGGCAATCAGAACGTAGTTGGTCATGGTTCCCCAGATACGCAAGGGGAGCAGCTGGAAAAAATTCAGACCGAAGGTGAAGTAACCGAAAATCAGAGACACCCCACCCAGGGTGAAGGCAACGGGAAAGCCGACCAGTAACAGGGCAAAGACTGTCGCGAAGAGCACGAGGGACATATAATCAGGCATGATGTTGCTCCTCAGTGCTGGATGGTTTTTTCCGTTCAACCAGTGGGCGGCCGATGACCGTGCAGAATGATCTCAAGGCCAGTGAAATACCTTGCAGCAGCACCAGACTGAAACCTATGGGGATCATTGCCTTCAGCGCGTAGCGGTAGGGCAGTCCCCCCGGGTCAGGGCTGGTTTCCTGAATGGCCCAGCTCATATTGATAAACCCCTTGCTGGTCCAGATGATCAGGACTGCAAAGGGGATCAGAAATATCAGGCAGCCGACCAGATTTACCCAGGCTTTTCCCTTTACTGAAAGCAAGGTATAGAAGACATCAACCCGGACATGGCTGTCGGCTTTGAGTGTGTAAGCGGCGGCAACGAGAAACAGAACAGCAAAAATGTGCCATTCAAGCTCCTGCACGGCAACACTGCTCTTACGCAGAAAGTAACGGGTGAACACATCGTAGCAAACCACGAACACAAGGAGTGTGCTGAGCCAGGATGTGCAGTTGCCGACCCATTCGTTCAGCCCGTCAATCAGGCGAACGATCCATTCAATAACTTTCATGCAAGCCTCTGTCCAAAGCGATGGTTGAACGCAGATATCTACGAATGACAAACAGACATACTCTGTCAACTCGTGATTCAGAGTCAATGGTTTAAACGATATTTCTCTCTGGAATTATTCAATAATTCTCGTTCCGTTCGGAGTTGTAACGGTCGCTTTCAGACTTGTTGTGCGAGCATGTCGGACTGTGATGGCCGCCGTCAGTTGCAACTGTTCCAGGATGCTATTGGTTAAGTCCGGTGTCGCTGTTCCCAGCTCCAGACCGCTGAGGCGCAGATTCCGGTCCGGGAGCAGGGTTGACGGAGGCGGGTCTGTCAGCCATTGAATGAGGGAGGGAATCACCCCGCCTGAGGGGAGGGAGCCATCTGCGGGGATTGTGATCAGCCACTCCAACTGGTTCCGGGTCATTGATTGAATCGGGCCGAACAATTGCGGGGCAATGTTCTGCGTGTGTTTGATGTTTGATGTGCGAACAACCCAATGCAGAAGACGGGGCTGTGCTCAAGTTGGCTCTGGATGTCGATCTGATCGAGGCCGAACCAGCGTGGTCTGTTCGGAGTCGGGAGCTCCGGATCAATGGCGATGACTTCGAGATAGCAGTCTGCTCCCAGACTGAGAAGTGCGTTGTGAGTGCCGATCCTGGTATGTTGCCCGCCTGGTTGCGGTTCCATGCCGAGATGGTCGGCAACATAATCGATTCCCTGTTTTAAGGTTTTTGCAGCAATCACAATATGATCGAGGCTGTGGGCAGTTGTCGCTTGACAGTTGGTTGTAGAATTCATGAGGCCTCCTTGTCGCGGTCGGTGGTAGTGGCGTTAGTGTAGCCGATAGTCCGTGAATGTGAAACCCTGTTCGTCGTTGGTTTTACGGAAGAGTAGCAGTGGAGGTCGGGGCGGTGGTTGAGGCATTTGGTACGTTTACCGGGGGAGGTCGGTTCAGGCGAACAGCAGAAACAGAAAGGCCATGCTTTAAAGCATGGCCTTTCTGTTTCTGTTTAAGCTGTGACCGAAAACACTATTCGCGCACAAATGTATCGATATCGGTCTCGTGAACCATCCCCATCAGGCGGGCATACTCTGATTCGATAATGATGTAGTGGTTCTCGGTAGATTTGGCGTTTTCTTCGAAAACTGCACGCACTTCCGGATCATCCATCTTGGCGGCCATTTCACGCAGGCTTTCAGCCAGGCGCTTCTCTTTTTCCATGGCCAGTTCCATTGCTTTGCGGTCGTCAAACTTCTCAAGCAGGGCTTTGTCGAGGTCTGAAAGCCATTCGCTGTCCTTCTCAGGTGGTGCATTGATGAACTCTTCAAACGGTGGCAGCAGGTCTTCACACAGGCACTGATCGAAGAAGTGTTTAGCGTGCTCGCGCTCTTCACGGGCCAGCAGCTCGAATGTGGCGATGGCATCCTTGTTGTTCATCTGCTTGGCAGCCATCTGGTAGAAGTTCATGGCATTCTTTTCAGTTTGAACTGAACGTGCCAGAGCTTTTTTTACATCAGCGTCATTCATGGTTTTCCTCCATCTCTCGTGATTTACATCAAAATTAAGTTATGCTTCTGCTGAATCAATTGGGACAAAAGTTCGCTTTGCCAATTCCTGATCAATCATCATCAGTCCACGACCGTCTTCTTTGACTCTTTTCAGTTTGGCAATGATATGGTTGACGCTGGCCTCCTCTTCAATCTGTTCAGTGACGAACCACTGCAGAAAGATTTGGGCCGCATGGTTTTTTTCCTGTTGAGCCAGATCCATCAGGTCGTTGATGCGTGCTGTGACCATCTGCTCGTGTTCCAGAGCCGTCTCAAAGGCTTCGAGCGGTGAGTCGTATTCGTTCTGGGGAGCAGCCATCGCCATTAATTCTACCCGGCTCCCTGTCTCACAGACAAAATCGAACATTTTTTCAGCATGGGACATCTCTTCTTGAAACTGGACTTCCATCCAGTTTGCCATCCCCGGAAGGTCTTCTGCTTCGAAATATGCCTGCATCGCCTTATAGATAAACGCAGAATAGTATTCAAATTGAATCTGTTCGTTGATTGCCTTGGTCAGTTTTTCGCTGAGCATTTTCATCTCCTCTCAAGAATTTTTCTATTGACAATACCGTTTTAATTATATTCGGAATGTCCAATAGTGTAAACAAAACTGGAGCATAATAACAGAAAGAGCGTTTCAAGATTACTAAAAATTAGTCTTTTGCAGAAACTTTATTGTGCTTCAAGGGCTGGCGGTTGTCGGCAGTTGCCAAAGCGGAGACTCTAGGCTATTCTCCTCAAGGTAAGCAGCTGTTCTTTCTCCTGAACTTTGATTCAGGTCCTGAAAAAGAGATGTGATGAAAATTTCTTCTGCAGAATTTGTCAAGAGCGCAACGCAGCCGGGTAATTATCCTCCTGCCGAGTACCCCGAAATCGCCTTCGCCGGCCGCAGTAACGTCGGAAAGAGTTCATTGATCAACGTTCTGGTTCGACGTAAAATCTGGTCAGAACTTCCTCGACGCCGGGCCGGACCCAGCTGATCAATTTTTTACTGTCAACCAGAGTTTCAACCTGGTGGATTTACCGGGATATGGGTTTGCCAAGGTTCCTCTGGCGGTCAAAAAAAGCCTGGGGGCCGATGATTCGGACCTATCTGGAGCTTCGCGAAGGTTTGATGGGTGTGGTCTTTATTCTCGATATCCGGCGTGTCCCGCAAGAAGAGGACCTTAAAATGCTCGACTGGTTGGAGGAGTTCGGAGTTCCGACCATTCCTGTGATCACCAAGATTGATAAGGTGAATCGCTCTCAACGGGACAAGCAGCTACGTTTGATTGCTGCCGCGACGGGCTTGCCGGAAGATGCTTTCAGTCTTTTCTCGGCGACAACACGTGAAGGGACTGATGATATCTGGGAACGGATTGAAGATGCCCTTTACCCGGACAACGCTGATGGTTGATCAGCTGTCCCCCTGACGAATGGAGCCGGAATGAAAACGACGCGTGTTCATCTGTTACGTCATGGTCAGGTCGAAGGCCATGAAGCAAAACGTTATAACGGTCAAGGCGATGCTCCGTTGACCAATCTCGGACGCCAGCAATCGGCGGCATTCGCCGGTCGTTTTCAACATATTCCGCTAACTGCGATTTATTCGAGCGATCTGCATCGCTGTCGGGTTGCTGCCGACCAGATTGCTTTGCTTCAGGCCGTTGAGCCGCACTACAGTGATCAGTTGCGCGAACTCGATGTCGGAGAATGGGAAGGTCGTCCCTGGGAGCAATTACAGCGCCATTACCCTGAATTGTGGCAGGCACGCCTGGAAGACATCGTCCATGTCGCTCCTCCGGCCGGGGAGAGCGTTCTGCAGATGGCCAGGCGGGTCAGGGGCTGATGAAGCAGATTATTTCAGATCATGCCGGGGGCGAAATTGTGATTGTCGGGCATGGCGGCGTTAACCGGGTCATCTTGCTGGATGCCATCGGTGCTCCGCTGGAGTGTCTGTTTCATATTGAACAGGACTACGGCTGCCACAATATTATCGAATACTTTACTGATGGAATCGCAACCGTCAAAAAACTGAATGGCTGATTTGCAGCTGTTGCTTGATCTTCAGGGAGGAAAGAAATGAAATCGATTCATGTTATCGGTGTCGGGATTGCCGGGCAGGAGGGCTTCACGCCACGGGCACTGGAGCTGATCGGGGAGAGTGATATTCTGTTTGGTGCAGAGCGGCTGCTCGATCTGTTTCCCGATTATAGCGGTGAGCTGATGACCGTGGACGATAACAACCCCGGGGCGATGGTGACGGCTCTTCAGGAATGCGATTGTCGCGCCGTTGTTCTGGCGTCCGGTGATCCCCTGTTTTTGGCACCGGGCGCTATCTGCTGCGCAACCTGCCGGATGAGTTGATCGAGTTTTTGCCCAATGTCACATCGGTTCAGTACGCTTTTGCGAAAATCAGGGAGCCGTGGGACGACGCAGTTTTGTCTCGGTTCAGGGCGGATGCTGAAAGACGTTGTCGACCGCATCGTTGCCAACGACAAAGCAGCTGTTCTGACCGACAATGTCAATACACCGGGTATGATCGGGCGTGAGCTGCTCAGCCGTAACCGGAGCGGCTATAAAGCATATCTGTGTGAAAATCTGGGCACTGAAGATGAAAAAATTCGCGTGACCGATGTTCGTGGTCTGCTCGAACTGGAAGCTGCTCCTCTTAATGTTCTGGTCCTGATCAAGGAATACGAAGATGAGAGCCAGCAGTATGTTCCGATCCTGGGGATCCCGGACGATGATTTTGTCAGCATTAAAAAGCTGATTACCAAGGAAGAGGTGCGCGTGATTACTCTGGCCAAATTAAAGCTGCAACATGACATGTGCCTCTGGGATGTTGGCGCCGGGTCGGGGTCTCTTTGTATCGAAGCGGACCATCTGCTGCCCAACGGTCGCATCTTTGCGATTGAGCGCAATGAAGAGTGCCGTCAGTTCATTAAGGAAAACCTTGAAAAATTCAATGCTCGAAATGTCGCTCTGATCGAAGGGGATGCCCCTGATTGCATGGATGAACTGCCTGATCCCGACCGGGTTTTTATCGGTGGCAGCGGCGGACGGTTGTGGGATATCCTTGATACCGTTGACCAGCGTCTGGCAACGGGAGGACGGATTGTCATGAATGCTATTACTCTTGATACTCTGACCGCGGCCAATGAATACTTTGCCAATGCAGGCTATCTGGTTGAAGTGGTGACAGTCAATATCGCCCGCACCAGACCCCACTCGAACTATAAAATGTTCGAAGCTTACGATCCGGTTTATGTTGTGACAGCTGTAAAGGAATAGACGGTCTCTGCGTTGCTGGTGGCGCAGGCAGTTCCGGTCGGCCGGTTTGGCCCACTTCTCCGGTTGTTGCCCGTCGCTATCGTTGCAGGAGGCGTCTGCCTGAAACGCAGTCTTTAGAGACTGTAAAGTGGAAGGGTTGAGGGGCTCTCGTGGTCATTAATTTTACCTTGTGTTCAACTCAGACCTTCGACCTGAATCAGAATCGCTGTGACGTTATCCTTGCCGCCGCAGGTAAGGGCTCTTTTGATCAGTGACCGACAGAGCCTTTCAACGGCTAGGGGTTGCTGCATAATGGTGGAAATCTCATCATCTGTGACCATCTTGGTCAGCCCGTCACTGCATAGCAGCAAACGATCACCTGTCTCAAGGGCGAATTGACAGCGACAGACATCAATCCTGTCAGTGAGCCCGATGGCTTGAGTCAGCAATTGCCCGAAAGCCGGACCGCGCGCATGCTCGGCGAGAGTTATCCCCCGTCGCACCTGAGTGGCAATGACAGTGTGATCGTTGGTGAGCTGTTGCAGTTTTTCAGCCCGTAAAAGGTAGATTCTGCTATCACCGACATGGGCGAGATAGGCTCTTTCACCTTCGATCTTCAGCATCGACAGCGTTGTTCCCATGCCACGCCAATCGCTGTTCTTTTTTGCTGCCTCAATGACGGCTTTGTTGGCCTGTTTGAGAGCAAGGGTGATTCTTTTCAGCGGTTCTTTCTTCTGTTTCGTCCGGCAGACCTCCAGTGCTGTTTCAGCGGCGATACGACTGGCGACATCTCCCGCAGCGTGCCCCCCATACCATCGGCAACGATAAAGATCGCGTTGTCTCTGTCGCACAGATAGGTATCTTCATTCCGGCTGCGGCTGAGACCGATGTCGCTTGCTGCACAGACTGTCAGCTTCATTGTTCCCCCAGTTCTTTCTGCGAAAAAACAGATCCCGATTCGAAAACAGCGCTGATGTATAGCGACCTGTCGGGGTTTTCAGCACACCTTGTTGTTGATAATCGTTTTTGCCGCTGTTTGCAATATCATGAAAGAGGTTGTCCGTGTCGTTCCACTTAAACGGTTTGACTCGTCATCCACAGAGGTGCCGAGTGAAAGCAGGTCCGGAATGTATCAAACGGCTGGAGAAGAGATAGTCGGTCTGAAAGATGCAGAGATCTCCTCATTGGAATCAAATACAGGCAGATTAATTTTAGCCCAAGATCGGTGTTTTTGGGGAGATTTTAATTTTTTTCCGCAGAGGGAAGGTTGCATTTCTGTGCTAAAACAGGCCGGAAATATAGTTGAGAAGGATCAATAAGGAGTCCGATGAGAGATCTACCCTGGAAGAATAACAGCAGGCCGTTGATGCTGGCGCCGATGCAGGGATTAACCAACGAAGCGTTGCGAGCCTGCTATCTGGAACATTACCGGCCCGATATTGTCTTTACTGAGTTCGTCCGTGTTCAGAGCCGTTCGCGTAAACGTGTCATGCGCGCCGACCTGGCGGAAGTCAGAGCGCACTGTGCCGACATCCCGCTGATTGTACAGCTGATTGGCCATGATGCAGATGCTTTGGCAGATGCGGCACTGGAGGTCCAGGTCGCCGGCTGCAGCCATGTTAATTTGAATCTGGGCTGCCCCTACGGCAGGATGACAACCGGAGCAACGGGAGGGGAACTGCTCAATCAGCCTGAGCGGCTGCCGTTGCTGCTTGAACGGCTACGCAAGGTGATTAGGGGGAGCTTTTCCGTGAAGTGTCGAGCCGGATACTCTGATCCCCGACAAATTTTTGATCTGCTTCCCATGTTCTCCAGGGCCGGGGTCGATTTTTTGATTCTGCATCCGCGGACAGTAGAACAGAGATACACTGGAAGGGCAGATCATGCCTTGACGCGAGAGGTCATTGACCGGACTGATTTGCCGGTGGTCGCCAATGGTGACATAAATACTCCTCAGGTGGGAAACGAACTGCTGGCTCAAACTGCCGCCGCCGGATTGATGTTGGGCCGTGGGGCGCTGGCAGACCCCGGCCCTGTTTGAGCGAATTCGCCGCAATTCGCCGGCTCCAGAAGCCGAGTCGCAGAGAAGAGCTGAACTGGGACTCTTCATAACCCGCCTGCTTCCCGGCTATATGGAAAAATTTTGTGGTGAGCGCCAGGCTTTGATGAAGCTCAAGGATGTTCTCAATTTTATCCCGGACGACTGTCTACAGCGTGATCTAGGACGGCTGAAACGAGCGACTTCCATGCAGCGGTTTCAGGATTTGCTGCTCCGGAGCTTTCCTTGTTGATGACATCCCAATCCGGTTCAAAAATGTGGATGATTGATTTTAAAGAGAAAATAGGTCATTCTTGCGGGTGAGAAAAGGGAGGGGACCCTTCGCCGCTCTTTTGCTTCTGTCTGATAAGGACGCGGTTTATGGTTGTATTTTAAAGCCCGCGTGTCAGCAAGGGCGGGCTTGCGTGGTTTTTGCGTGCCGCCAATGATTCCAGTCTGTTTTGTGATTTGATCCTTGTTGATATTTATTGCTTTGAATGCTGGAGAGACCATTGAAGAAATTTATCGTTTACATTCTGTTTGTTCTGACTTGCGGGCTGGCTGTTTTTTTCACTTACCGGCATATGCAGGCGTCTCACTACCAGGCAACAGCAATCCCCTATATAAAAACAGTTCTACCACAGATATCGACCTGGGACCCGGCGCGGGTCAAAGAATTTATGGCCCCGGAGGTGCTTGAGCGGGTCTCGGATGAGGATCTGGCCGCTTTGATGACGTCGTTAAGTCAAATCGGCAAGCTTGAAACCATTGATGATATCAGCTTTGAAAATAAATCAAGTGGAGAGCACATCACCAGGGGGCAGCAGCCGTTAGTGACGTACGAGCTGGAAACCCACTACAGCAGTGGCGAGGTTAAGGTGACAATCAGTTTGCTGGATAAAGGCGATTCCTTCGACGTGTATCATTTCAACTTTCAGTCGCAGGCATTAGCTGCACCGGATTGAGTAAACGCATTTTGGTTGTTAAGGGAGCACAGGGCCTTGCCCCCTTAACGCGTGAAAATCAGTGTGACAGCGGAATGGCGAAAACCGGGCGGGGCGATTTCTTCAGGACCTTTTCTGCGGTGCTGCCAAGGAACGCATGTTCCAGAAGCCCCTTGCCATGGGTTCCCATGACAATGACATCGACATCCAGACGGTCCGCGGTTTCCAGAATCTTGACGACGGGGTGGCCTGCGGCAACTTCTGCCCCAGCAAACGGGCGTAATCCTCGGGTAGTCTTTCAGTTCTGTTTGGCGAATTCATCCAGGTTGTCTTTCAGGGTTGTGCGGGCTTTTTCCATATTACTTTGCTCGAGATCTTCAAGTTTACTTTCCCCCAGAACCGATGAAAGATAGCTGCGCATGGATGAATCGACCAACGGCAGGACATGTAGCAGATATATCTTGGCGTTGTTCTGACGGGCAAGCATGACGGCATGCTTGAATGCGTTATCAGAGTTGGGAGTGAAATCGGTTGTAACCAGTATTTTTTCATAGTGGGGTAGCATGGTGTCACCTCTTCAGGAAAGGGTTTCCGACAGCGCGAGCAACTGCTTAAATTATAGCTCATGTTTCTTTTATTGCATCGCTTGTCGATGCTTTGATGACGAAATGAAATGGAATTATTGTCGATGGCGGAGAAACATTCTTATCAACAGGTCATGAGTCGGGATCTGCCGAAACTTTTGCAACAGGGCTGCATCCTTGTCGATATCCGCAGGCCTGAAGAGTGGCGTATGACCGGTGTTGTCGCAGGCAGCCACCGATTGACCTTTTTCGATGCTGACGGGAATTGTCAACTGGAGCAGTGGCTTTCAGCGCTTGCCGGTCTGGCGCCGAAGGAGGTTCCGCTGGCCTTGATTTGCCGCACCGGTCATCGGACAAGTTTGATCTGTGAGATGTTGGCTGATTCCGGTGAAAGAACTGAACTCTACAATGTCACGGATGGAATCTTCGGATGGCTGGCAGAAGGGTTGCCGGTAGTCGCCGTCGGCCCGACATTCTAGCTTAACCTCTGTCCGAAAACCGCCCTTTCCCGCAATCTCGGCGTCAATTTGCGCATTTGATTGTGTGGTGTAAAGGACGACTCTTTAATTTCAATTGCTTGGTTCCCTTGATCTTGCGAAAAATGGCTGGCTTCCGAATCAGAAACTGTCGCTGTGTCATCCGGCCTTTCCGGATGAACACTCGCTTGGAAGAGCGGTTGTTTTTCTGCGCTTCTTAATATAAATACTTAATAAATAAATAAAAATGTTTGATCGGTTTGACATTTTCCGGAAACGCGCTACTCATATATATTGGGTCGGTAAGTTGCCCGACAGAAAAATACCAGTCTGAATATTGTTTGAGTGCTCTAAAAATCGTTACTGCTTCCTTGTGAAACAGTCCTGTTTTCATTCAGCCATCACCTCGTTTTGCGCTCATTTTCTGCCGTTCACTCGCCACTGAGGCCCAGATGTGTCAGTTGTTAACTCTGTGGAGGTCGTTATGGAATATTTTTATGGTGAGCGGGTGCGGATGCTCGGCAAGCCGGAATGGGGCGCTGGTTTTATTCAGGGCAAGAGCAAAGACGGGAAGATAAAAGTTCGCTTTCAGCAGGGCGGGAAAAAGACCCTTGATCTTCATCATGCCAAATTGATGAAAGTCGTCTTACGCGATCCTGAATGGCTGGAGCAACGGACCAGGGAAGCCTGGGCGCGCAACCACCGCTCACGCCAGAATTAAAACTACCTGTCTTTGTCAGTATTTGGAACGGTTCTGTCTTTTGACCGTGAAGGGTTGTCCGGTCGGAAAATGTCGGGAAGCTCGTATCCGAAATAGCGCAGACACATCAGCAACAAGGTCACTGCGGCTGCTTCATCAAGATTTCCTATGAGGGGAATATTGTCCGGAATCAGTTCAAATATTCCCGCTGTCGGGTTGAGCAGATAAATCAATGAGAGCAGACCAAGGAAGAATATACCTGTTTTTTTCATGAACCGACTCCAGTTTATTTGCAATGCAGGGCCGCTATGATTCAAGATGACGTAATATCGTAACAGATGTTCTTTGATGGACAGGAGTATAGCATGAATAAAAATGAAAATTGGATTGTCCTGACGTTATTTCTGATCGCTCTTTTTCTCGGTGGTTGCCGGATGGGTTCCACGTCGGGTTATTACCTTGGTGCCAGTGCCGCGGAGATGGAGTTTTCTGCTCTGGATGGACAGTTTGAAGGGGATCAGGTCTGGGAGGATTTATATCTGCAGGTTACCTACCGGTTACAGCGTGAAGGGAACGTGCTGAAGATTGACGGTGAGCTGGAATTTTCAGACTCCTCACGAACCAACTACGACCGGGTGTCGGACTTGAAGTTGAACCTCTACCTGCTTGACAGTCGTCAACGTGTCGTCAGTTACAGGGAGGTTGCGCGGACTCTCAGCTATAGCCTGGAAGAAGTGACTTCGTTCAGCAGCATCCTGCCAATGGACGACAGTGTGGTTGCCTGGCTTTTGGTTATGATGGTTATCTTGACAGCCGTGGTTCTGATGATGTCGGCGGCAATGCGATCTGGGAGGTTCCCAAGCTGATAGAAAGATAAAGGGCCGAGGTTTTCCAGAGGGAAATGCACTGGAAAACCTCAAGCTCAACCTGCCTGTTTTGTCTCTCGTCTCCCGAACCCTAGGTGAGCAGGTACTTGCCGACCCAGTTTTTGGAAAACTGATAAGCGGTACGACCGCAGCGTTTGGTTTTTTCGTGGGTCCACTTGATGGCGGCTTGCTCCAGTTCCGCAGACCAGGGGATGTCGCGACCGAACTGTTTGCTCCAGCGCTCGATGCACAGTTTGACCGCTTCGAGGTAGCGATCCTGACTGAATACATGAAATGGCACCCAGAGACCGAAGCGGTCCGAGAGTGAGCTCTTCTCTTCCTGAATTTCACTCTGTTGCAGCTCCCCCTTGACATATTTCCCCCCCAGATGATCTCCATCGTATTCAGGTAAGAGATAGCGGCGGTTGGAGGTGACGTAGATCAGTACATTTTCCGGTGCCGAATAAACAGAACCATCCAGAGCACTCTTGAGCATCTTGTAGGAGAGTTCCCCGACCTCAAAAGTAAGATCGTCACAGAGCATGATAAAGCGGTAGGGTTGTTTTTCAACCTGAGAAAAGATTTCAGAGATGTAGATCAGGTCTTCTTTTTCAACCTGGATAATGCGCAGTCCCTCATTCGCATACTCATTCAACAAGGCTTTGACGATAGAGGATTTTCCGGTTCCCCGTGATCCCCATAAAAGTGCATTGTTGGCCGGCAGGCCTTTGAGAAACTGACGGGTATTATTGATCATAACGGTTTTTTGATCGTCGACGCCGAGCAGTTCATCCAGGCGGGTCGTGTCGGTCACCTTGACCGGCTCGAGATAGCCGGAAAAGGAATGGCGGCGCCAGTTGGCGGCGTAGCAGGTGTCCCAGTTCACCGGCTCGGCGGCACAGGGCAATAACATTTCAACAGAGCTCAGAACTCTTTCAAGCTGAGCAATAACTTCAGGCTTAAGGTTCATCATGGCTGATCTCTTTCATTGCAATAGGGGGATTGTCGCCATTTAGATATAGAAAAGGGCGCTCCTGATGAACGCCCTTTTTGATCGAACTGCAAAAAATCTTATTTACTCCACTTTTTCTTGATACGGTCGACCGCTTCGACGATGTTCTTGCGGTCGCCAAAGGCGGTCAGGCGGAAGTAGCCCTCACCGCTGGGGCCGAAGCCGCTCCCCGGGGTACCGACAATGTGGCAGTCACTCAGCAGCTTATCAAAGAATTCCCAGCTGCTAAGGCCGTCGGGAGTCTTGAGCCAGATGTAAGGAGCATCGACACCGCCGGCATATTCGATACCGGAAGCATCCAGACCTTCACGGATGATGCGGGCGTTTTCCATGTAGTAGTCGATGACTTCCTTGACCTGGGCAGCACCCTCTTCACTGTAGACTGCGGCAGCAGCCTTTTGAACCGGGTAGGGAGCGCCGTTGAATTTGGTGCACACACGACGGTGCCAGAGCTTATTACAGCTGAATGTCTCACCCGTGGAGGTGGTGCCGACCAGTTCGTCAGGAATGACGGTGAAAGCACAGCGGACTCCGGTGAATCCGGCACCTTTGGAGAATGAGCGGAATTCGATAGCGCACTCTTTTGCGCCTTCAATCTGATAGATTGAATGAGGAATCTCCGGATTGGTGATGTAGGCCTCGTAAGCGGCATCGAAGAGGATGATCGCCTTGTTTTCGCGAGCGTAATCAACCCAGACTTTAAGTTGTTCTCTGGTCATAACTGTGCCGGTCGGATTGTTCGGCAGGCAGAGGTAGATCAGATCAACTTTTTCCTTTGGAATGGCCGGGTTGAAGTTGTTCTCTTTGGTGAAGGGCATGTAGACGATGCCGTCATAGTAGCCTTCTTTGTTGATTTTGCCGCTGCGGCCAACCATAACGTTGGTGTCGTTGTAAACCGGGTAAACAGGATCGCCGATAGCAACCTTGTTGTCGAGGGCGAAGATATCAAGGATATTGGCACAATCACTCTTGGAACCATCCGAGATGAAAACCTCAGTTGGCTTCAGGTCTACACCAAGAGGCTTGTAAGCTTTTTCGGTAATAATTTCTGCCAGCCACTCGTAACCCTGTTCCGGACCGTAACCGTGAAAACCTTCACTGGTTGCCAGGTCGTCAACGGCTTCATGCAGGGCCTTGATGACTGCCGGAACCAGGGGCTGGGTCACATCGCCGATACCGAGTCGGATAACTTTTGCCTCTGGATTCTCTTTCGTAAAGGCAGAAACTCTGCGGGTGATTTCCGGAAACAGGTAACCTGCCTGAAGCTTCAGATAATTGTCATTGATGCGTGCCATTCTTTTCTCCTGATAGGGCGGTTAAATTAAAATTACGAACAGGGCGATCCTGGTCAGATCGCCCTGTATGTTTCGAGTTTTCGAACGAAGGTTGGTCAGTTGGTTTTTCCTGAATCCATTTGCCGGTATTTTTCAGGTCTCTTCCAAGTCCGCTGAATGTTTCACAACCGGTCATGAGCAGGGTTGTCAAAATCAACACGATCACCAGCCGGCTCTTCACTTGACTCCTCCCCGTTCTATTGGTGGTCTTATTTTAAACCGAGGACGTCCTGCATGTCGTAGAGTCCCGGGCTCTGTCCAGCCAGCCAGAGACAGGCCCGGGCCGCGCCGCGGGCGAACATGTCACGGCTCATGGCGCGATGGCTGATTTCGATCCTTTCACCCATGCCGATAAAGTAGACGGTGTGTTCGCCGACGATATCACCACCACGGACAGTCTGCATGCCGATCTCTTCCCTGGTCCGTTCTCCACACATCCCTTCGCGGTGATAGTTGGCGACCTGGTTATAGTCGCGTCCAAGGCTTTCGGCCACAACTTCTCCCATGCGAACAGCGGTCCCGGAGGGGAATCTTTTTTCTTGTTGTGGTGCAGTTCGACAACTTCAACATCGAAATCATCCCCCAGAATCCCGGCTGCTTCTTTAAGGAGTTTAAAGCAGGCATTGACGCCGACACTCATGTTGGGAGCCAGAATGACCGGGATTTTTTGTGCGTAAACGACCACACGCTCTCTTTGTTCGGGGGTAAATCCGGTCGAACCGCTGACGATCATTTTATTCATACGGGCACAGACGTCCAGATTAGCCAGTGTTACATCCGGAAAGGTGAAATCGATCAGGACGTCGGCCGCAGCCATACCTGTGGCGAGATCATCGACGATCTTGACATTCAGTTCACCCGCACCCGCAACCAGTCCCGCATCCATGCCAACCTGAGAGTGCCCCGGCCGTTCAATTGCTGCCGTCAGTTCCAGTCCTTCGGTCGCCTGAACAGCATGGATCAGGTGTGCCCCCATCCGCCCGGCAGCTCCGACAATTGCTACATTCATTAATCTATTCCATGAGTTTCAGAGTGGCAGAAACCACTCGTGGTTGAAGCGGGGCGAAGGTTTAAGTTCGCCCCTGTATCTGGATCAGATAAGTTTATATTTTTTCAGCACCGATTTCAGAATATTGAGGTTTTCTTCGCTCATTCCAACCAGCGGCAGACGGACGTCAGGGCGACATTTGCCCATCAGGGCGACACTGGTTTTGGCCGGAACCGGGTTCGCTTCGATAAACATCGTCTGGTTCAGTTCGAGCAGATCCAGATGCATTTTCCTGGCTTCAGTCCAACGATCTTCAAAGACAGCCTGAACCATAGCTTTTATCTGGGCCGGAATGATATTGGCGGTCACTGAGATGACTCCTTTAACGCCACAGGACATCAGCGGCAGGGTCAGGAAGTCGTCGCCTGAAAGCACATCGATTTTATCGCCGGCTTTGGCGATGATTTCGCTGGCTTGAGTCACGTCGCCCGAGGCTTCTTTGATTGCAACGATGTTGTCAATTTGAGCCAGGCGAACCGTCGTTTCAACTTCAATATTCTTGCCGGTACGAGGCGGAACATTGTAAACCACCTGAGGGAGTGCAACGCTCTCGGCCAGCAGCTTGTAGTGCTGGTAGATACCCTCCTGGGTCGGTTTATTGTAGTAAGGAGCAACCAGAAGCAAGCCATCCGCACCCATTTCCTTGGCATGTTTTGATAGTTCGATCGCTTCTGATGTCGAGTTTGAACCGGTACCGGCGAGAACCGGAACACGTTTATTGGCCTGCTCGATGCAAGCCTTGACAACCTGGTCATGCTCAGCGTGACTCAGGGTCGTTGACTCGCCTGTCGTGCCGCAGGGAACGATAACGTCAGTGCCGTTTTCGATCTGAAATTCAATCAGTTGACGATAACTGTCCTCGTCGAAGTTCCCCTGCTCATCGAAAGGGGTGACGAGAGCGACCATTGATCCTCGAAACATTTCTGTCCTCCTCATGGAAATTGAAGTAATTGATAACCGTTATCATAGGCTTTGCAGAAAGTAAAGCACTAGCGGGGATTGTTGTATTTTTCTGCGCTGAAATCAGTTGTTTCCGCTTTAAATGTCATGGACAGCTTCCCGAAAAATACATTGTAAACCGGATAAAAACAAGTTGTATTCTTGACTGTTTTGGTTGTCTGGAATAGGTGGGCATGGAGGGATTCATTTATAATTTCAATGCTGTCAGTGTGAGGTTGGTTTGAACTGTCCTCTACCGAAACGATAGCGTATTAATTTTTGATCTGATGGGTGGAGTTCTTCAGGCCAATTGTGTTGCAACGGTCCGGCCAGAGTGCAGCGATCTTGGTGTGTGTTGTCATGTCGGGCGGCAGTGCGGATGGACCCGCGCTACCGCCACTTGTCGATATGATTTTCTGCCTCTGGATCCGTAAATGATTTCGAACCAGAATTGGATTTGTACACAGGTTTTTTCATCTGTTACTTTCTATTGAAGATCTTTAGTTAGTCACACCAGATGGAGTTTTCATCAGGCAATGAGTTTATTGTCTGATCACAACCTGTCAGCTGCGATGCTC
>LQAH01000086.1_pt1 | contig 32434 bp, 38 predicted proteins | sample 1535791 | NCBI WGS metagenome assembly LQAH01 (sample SAMN04331585, study PRJNA305678) | bioreactor metagenome | isolation source: bioreactor_4 inoculated with Wadden Sea sediment 2nd replicate of a... | place: Germany:Bremen
TTTTTCCGAGACATTTGCCTTTCAATGCTATTTTGGCCATAATGGCAGGAAGGCTGCCGGGGTTCGGCTTTTTGCCACTTGAGGTGATGTCCTCTTCAAAAGACCGCCGAAGCCGGTTTATTACACTTATCGCTTGATGCGCGCATCTGCACTGATTTAGTTGCGAGGCTGTGTACATAGACGTCTCCCCCAATTGAACAGCTTTACTCATCTGTAAAGGAGTAAGACGAAAAGGTGGGCACAGGGAATTGACATTGCGAAACGCAAACATGTTGCAGCGCTTCTGGATGATCATGGACAAAGAGTATTCAACAATTTCTCGTTTGCTAACAGCATGGAAGGCTTGAATCTGCTCATGACCAAGATCAAACAGGTCGGTTTCTCCAATGAAAATCTGCTCATCGGCATGGAGGCCACCGGTCATTATTGGATGACGCTTTACCACGAATACGCCGAACAATTCTCTGACATCTTTGGTGCTGCAAGCAGGGCACTGCTCTCCTTGTATCCGACGGCTGAAGATATCAAGAAAATTGACATCAGGAAGCTTACGCGAATTCTTAAAGAATCCAGTAAAGGCCATATGGGCCGGAAACAGGCGAACCGGCTTAAAAATGCCGCTAAGAATTCTTTCTCTCTGTCTGGAAGCAATTTGTCTTTTGCGATGGAGATCAAATTTTTGTTCAGCGGATGAATGTCCTTTTGGAGCAGATTGAAAAGCTTGAAAAGCAAATCAAAAAATATATGAAAGAAAATCAGAGTCTGCTCCGAACCATTCCTGGCATTGGACCGGTTTGGGCGCCTACTATTCTCGCAGAAGTTCTTCCTTTTTTTCATCCCGAAGAGAAAAACGGCGCCAGAAAGCTCGTGGCTGCTGCTGGACTTGATGTCCGCCTTAATGAAAGTGGTGACAGTTAAGGAAAGGGAAAAATGTCTAAACGAGGCAGCAGGTATCTCAGAACAGCTGCCATCCAGGCTGCGGAGGTCGCTGCCCTGGTTGCAAAGGATCCCATGTTCAGCTCTATCTATGAAAAACAAAAGGCAAAGGGGGAAAAACATCTGGTGGCCATCAGCCATGTTGCTAATAAGAAGCTCCATGTTGTTTTTTCTATTCTTAAAAATCAAAAACCATATGAAATGAGGCTCTGTCACTAATATTTTGGCTCTGTACAATTGAGGGTTGACTTTTTACCGCTTGTCTTTTTTTATAATTGGCTGTTATTATTAAAGTTGGGTATATTATGTCCATCTCCAAAAATTAATTTTTGCTTATTATTTCAAATAGTTACTTCAAATTCATCCTTAAGTCAATGACATTGGATTGTCAGTAATAGTTATACTCAGACACTTATTCAGGGATTGCGCTGTTTATAAAAGCAAATATTGTACCAATAAGATTAATTTCATAACATATTGATTTATTATGAAATTATTATTATTAAGTCTGACCATATTTTCCATTGCTATCATATGGTCGAAAAATATGGGAATATTTGGTCAAAGACTCCAAGCATGGTTAAAATCCCTATCGACTGCTTCACCATAGCGCTGTCATTAATATTAAGGGGGTAACAGTTACAGACTGAAAGGTAAAAAGCCATGAATATGGGCAATATTGCGGATGCAGTGAAAATAACCCCGAAAATGGCCCTGTTTTTTTGTAAAGCGTGGTACATTTATCTAAAGAGCTTTACTATCAGGCACTTCCAGCGATCGCCTTGTCGAAAGGCGGTATCCATATGGTAGAAAAACGTGGAGGGTACAGGGGAAAACCAAAGCCAAAACTGCCAGCACACCTAAAACGGGTTCATGTCAATGCCCGAATACAAAAGTGGATGCTTGATGAACTCAAAAGAAGAGGTGAGGTTGGTATACTGTTGGAATATATTCTGATTGAAGCCGGTTTTGAATATCATGATCCCATAACAGAAAAAAACAAAGGAGATTTACAACCTAAAAAGTCAGTCATAAAATGAATCGGTGTGGCTCATTTTTGATGACCATAAATGGCTCAATTCCTCGTGACCATTGACACAGGCATGATTACTGCGGCATAAGCAAAAAGAAAACCTGTTACCAGCGAACACAGAAGCGCAGATAAAACTAATGCTATTTCAAATACACTCATTGATTCGACTCCTCAATTCATGTTTTTAAGGCATAACATACGCTTAGGCCTTAAAGCGTATATGACGCAGAAAGTCCCGGGGAGCGCAGCGACCAGCACTTTATGTGACATAGCTTATAGGCTTGCAGCGATTGTTCGGTGGCTTTTCGTAATTATCTTAAACATTAATTATGGTTTTAAATGCAATACACGCTCGCCCACTTATTTTTATCAACTCTGCATCATTCTCATTACTGAATACATGTACTTTCATGTATCCCTTTCTGTTTATAGCCTCACCCTGTTTAATGTTAAATTCATACCCATTCTTTCTTTTTTCTATTTTGCCATAGTGAGTTAAATATGCCCCAAGTGGTCCATTTGCATTTCCAGTAACAGGATCCTCATTTATTCCAATTATTGGCGCAAACATTCTACCACTTATGAGCACATTCTTTTCTTGACTATCAAATGTAAATACGTAAAAGCCATTGCATTTTATTTTATTACTCAGATCACATAATTTACTAGATTCAATATTTATTGAATATAGTATTTGTTTATTCTTTATTGGAACCATTACCTTTGAGTGTCCTGTTGAGACGATTTGAATTGGCAATTCAATATCCAGTTCATTGCTTGTTATTTTTAATCCTTCAAGAAGCTTAATCTTTTCTAACCCTGAAATTACAGATCCAAATTCAATTTTTGCTTGAGTCATGATTATTCGTAGATCATCTTGTTCACTTATTACTTCGACAGGTAATATTCCTGCTTTTGTTTTTTGAATTACTACACCATCAAAGATGCCATTCTTTTTTTGCATATACATAGTGGGCTGCTATAGTAGCATGACCACATATTGGCACTTCATTGGTTGGTGTAAAAAATCTTACTTCTATATCATATTCTGTTTCAGGTTTATTAAAAATAAATGCTGTTTCTGATTTATTCATTTCGCGAGCAATTTGTTGCATTTGCTTATCGCTTAATCCATCTGCATTTAATACTACACCGGCTGGATTTCCTTCGAAAAGTGTAGATGTAAACGAATCGACCTGATACACATCGAGTTTCATACATGCCTCTTATACTTTAATAATCATAGTCCAGCTAACGCCTCGCATAACCCGCCACAAGCGCGCCCTCGTGCGGAGCACCTTTGCCGATTTTTCGGCGCGCGGTTGTGGTCGGCCGTTCATGCACGGCGTTAGCTGAGGCGTTTCGGGGGCACGCACGAGACCTTTAGATGCCCCGACACGTCTGTGGGAGTCTGTTCCCTGGAACCATCGATCGATCACCACGGCTCATGCCGCCCTTTCTGGCCCTCATCTGAAAGTCAGGCGCTTGCGTGGCCTCGAATGACGTATGATGGAATGGTACGTCATTCGATGGAACCCGTCAAGCTTTGTGTCCTTTTTGCATTCCATCATCTTCTCAAAACTACTATGGAATCCATTTCAGGATTTGCATATCCGGTGGCACATTCTGTTGTTCACTGATGAGGCTATGCTTGATAAACCTGTTTGCCGTCCATCCAAGTTTCCAGTACGTTTATGTCTTTGATCGCATCAGGTTCAACTTTACGGGGATCCTTTTCGAGGATCACAAGATCAGCAAGCTTGCCTCCCTCAAGGCTACCGATCTCGTGATCAGAGAAGAGCTGCCAAGTGGCCTCTGATGTCAGTGCACGGATAGCCGATTCAACCTTGATTGTTTCATCGGGCGCTAGCACATACTCCGGTTCTTTCCACGTTTTGCGTGTGACGGCCATCTCGATCATATGCAGTGGAACAGGATCCGTGACCATAAAATCGGAATGAAGCGTAAACCCGACACCCGCCTTTTCAACGCTCTTGCATCGATCCAGTAGCTGTGCTTTTTTTTCACCAAACACCTCATCACGCATCGCCACTCCCCAATAATGAACATGACCAATGAGAAAGCTCGCTGACACGCCAAGTTCCTTCATACGATTAATTTGATCGTCGTGAAGTATGGAACAGTGTTCAATACGAGTGCACACCTTGTTCATATCGACGCCCGCATCACGCATGGCCTCGCACACGTCCAATATATTATCGATCGCCGCGTCACCGTTGCCGTGGATGGCCAGAGGCCAACCCTTTTGGCCCGCTCAATCGCCCTGGTCCGCAACTCTTCCGCCGACATATAGGCGAGGCCACGGTTGTCAGAGTTCAGGTAGGGTTCTCGCTGCAAGCCGGTATACCCCTGGTTAGAGCCGTCGGCGATAAATTTGTATCCGGCTACTCGTGCCAATGCACTGCCACTACCTGGCTTGACCTCCGCATCATCCCACGCCTTTTCACCGATGGAGTAAAACGGGTAGGCACGAATGCGTGCGGCCAGCCGACCTGATCGGGCGGCATCCATCATAATAGCATGATCAGCCGGGGACTGTGAAAGACCACATAGAGACAGTTCGCTAGCGGTCGTAAGACCGTACTGGCTCCATTTGTCCAGTAACCCGATGAGGGCTTCGGTCGGATTGGCTTGAGTCAGCGCCGGATACTTACTGAGGATCTGCAAGAAGGCAACGTTGTTTTTATGGTCCCAGTAAGCTCGCCGTCCTTGTCTCATACGAATTCAGCTCCCGGCGGGTTCTTAACATCCCTGGGTACACCGGCAACTTCAAACGCTTTTGAGTTGGCATAAGCCAGGTGACCGGATGCATTCAACAGGAAGATTGGATGTTGTGTTGAAACCGCGTCTATTTCTTTGAACGTCAGCGTGTCTGGGCCGACCTGAATTGATGGGTCAAAGTTTCTGACCACAATCCACTCTCCGGGCGCTTTGTCCTTCGCAAGTTTTTCCAGATGCCCAAGCACCTCGTCGACGGTGCCGAAGCGTGCCATACCGACATACTCCATAATACTATCGACCACCGAACCAGCGACGACATGAGTGTGTGGATCAATGAATCCAGGAAGAACCGTCTTTCCTTTTAGATCAACGATTTTTGCGTTCTCTCCTGCAGCGGCACGCACCTGCGCGTCCGTGCCAACAGTCAGGATTTTATTGCCGCGAATGGCGATCGCCTCAGCCTGCGAGAATTTACTGTCTACAGTGAGGACCGTTCCTCCTGTAAATACAGTCGTTACCTCTTTATTTGCCCACGCGAATCCAGGCAGTCCGGGAACGAGGGCTGCTGTGCCAGCAGCAACAAGACTCCCTTTGAGAAAGGTCCGCTGATCAAGTTTGCCTATCCAGGAGTTTTGTCCTCCATTCACTGCAATTTCAGACGGATTCATGGCCGAAAGTTCTGAGACTTTCTTGGTGCCCTTGAAAATTTTTCCGAACTCGGGAGTACAGCACGCACATCCGTAAATTTCTTTCTTCATTGTTCTTTCCTCCTTCTTTGAGAGACCTAAGGGGACCCATCAGAGTGTGGGTCGGTTGACTTGGATTCAATTCCATCTTCCTCTTATCGAGCTTATCAGCTAACGGGGAGCTCAGCTGGCCGGGGGGCATAAGCCAAGCACTTTCAAAAAGCCGTTATCCCCCAGGTCCTTCTCAAAGTTTTCGTTGAACGAAGCCGCTCCGCGGCAGAAAGACCCAAAATAAGGAGAGGGGTAACTCCATGAAATAATCTGATTTTGTTGAAAGCCTGAAAAAGGCTGCCGGTCTTCTACGCCCTGAGAAATCCGGAGGCCATGCGAAGGTTCTTTCTGAACAGCACCTCAAAAAAGATATTTTCGTATAATATTGTCGTCATCCCATCATGTCCGGGCTTGTTCAACAACCGGATAAGATCATGGTTCGTTCCTCACATGATCTATCCTTGTTCGTTATGTGATATTTCGTGTTCCTTTGCATTGAGGAAATTTTGAGCAACCCCAAAATTTTTTACCAGCGTTTTTCCCATTCTTGCTTTCTCTTAATATCATTGAGCTGACACACTTGGGCAACTCGGAGTAGTTTCCTTTTTTTCAATGATTGTTTTCACATGATTAACATGTTCTCGATTTGCTTTGAAAGAGGATTGTAATTTTCCAGATTTTATTTTTTCTATGATTTCTGTTGTTTGAGATTCCTTTAGCACGAGTTTGTTTTTTGATTTTATGTATCTTGCATAGCCACCACCGTAAATGACATTTTCGGGCATTTTCAGTTTTGAATGTGCTGTCCCCCACGAAAACTATAACCGAATGAATTTGCTCGATAGTGAGATCTAATAATGATTCCGCCTATAACTATCAGCGGAATTAAATACCAAAAGACATGAAGCATCTGGCTAATTATTGGTGAAACATCCATGATGTATTTCTTTTTTGTCTTGTTACGTCATGATTTCGGCACATAACGCAAACATCTGCAGCTCGTCCATCAGCATGTCTTGGTTAGCGAATATTCTGATTTTGTATTTGATATGTTTATTTATTTCACCCTATATTGTACATGTGTTGTATATTTTCAACAATCATTTTTGTTCTGCGTTAATATTCTGAGCTACTTCCGTGTGCTCCTATATAGCCCGTTACCATTACCGGTTCCGCCATGGCCCACCAAACGGCAACACATATCTTTGATGTTTACCAGCCCCGCAATCCCAAGGCAAGTGGATACTACAAATGTGTTGAAAATCACTTTGAAGATCTGGAACGAGCCTGGGATGACATGTACGCATCCCGGTATGGATTCTGGCGGACATATGTCATGACGGTAATCTATAAATATCTGGATTGCGATGATCTTCATATGGGATTCGCCCGGGTCCGATGTGAAGAATGCGGTCACGAGTATCTCCTTGCATTCTCTTGTAAACGCAGGCAATTCTGCCCCTCTTGCCATCAGAAGAGAGTAATTGAATACGGAGAATGGATGCTTACCAATGTACTGCAAGATGTACCCCACAGACAATGGGTATTCAACATCCCTAAACGGCTACGGATTTATTTCCTCTTTGACAGAAAATTGCTGGCAAAATTGTCCATCTGTGCCTGGAAGGTTATCAAAGCATATCTGAAATCCGCCACACCTGATGACATTGCCCAGCATTGCTGTCCAGACTTACGGTGATTTTTTAAATTTCAATCCCCATCTGCATGCCATTGTGTCTGATGGATGTTTTCCGGATGACGATGATTTTCATATGGCACCTGGGTTCTTTTTGGAAGACCTGGAAGAAATCTTCCAGTATGAAATGCTAAAAATGCTCAAAAAAGAGGGCAAAATAACGGAGGCCGTTATCGAAAATATGCTTTCATAGCGTCATTCCGGTTTTCATGTTTATATCGGTGACAGGATCTTTTCCGATGACCAGGCCGATCTCGGTAATCTTGCCCGGTACATTATCCGGGCCTGTTTTCTCAGGAACGCATGGTCTACATACCAGCGGAAGCTCCGATGACAGTACCGCCAGAGTCATCTATAGATCGAAAGACCGGAAGTCCCGGAAAACGTTCAATGCTCTGGCCAGGCTGGTGACGCATATATCTGGCCGATATGAGCAGACGGTCCGGTACTACGGTTATTATTCGAACAAATCCCGGGGGATGAGGAAAAAGGCGGAGACGGATGATGACATTCCTGCTTTTATTCCAAATGAGATGTCATCCAAAGAATCCTGGCAGAATTAGGCCCGGCTGGGGCCATATTTCAGGCTCTTGGGGATCTTTTTATTATTTGTTATACCTTGCTTGTCAAAAAGAAAGTTCCTATCCGTTAATTTTCACAATTTTATAAAAAACCATCCTTCAGGATGGCGACAGTATTTTGAATCCTGGTTATCATTTCATCAGAGTCAGAGAGTTATTTATCCTATTTGCTATATTAACAATTTGGAGGTTTGTCATGTCTTTCACATCGATGGAAATCGGGGGTGTTCGTTATAATGGTCATATGCAGGCCGGTATTTACAGTTTTTTAAAGACGCCGATTATGGAGAATCCCACTGAAGAAAAACTACGAGAAGCTGGGGTCAAAGCGGCGATTATGGGTATACCCTTTGATGGTGGGACCATGTCACGTGTCGGTCAGTCAAACGGCCCCAGGTCGATCCGAGAGTCGTCGCAATGTTTTAGTCCTATGCATGTGGATTACAATATAAATTTTGCTGAAAACTCCGACTTCACGATTGCAGTGACTCTTATATATGCGTTGGCGATGCAAAGAAAACACTCGGGTATGGCAAAGATGTAGCTGCTGAAATTTTAAAAGCCGGGGCTTTACCGGTTATCCTTGGGGGGAACATACAGTATCTTACGCCGGTACTTGGGCGATGGACAAGGTTTTAACCGGAAAATTCGGTTATATTCATCTGGATGCGCACATTGATGCGGATGAAAATTTTACAGATAGTGAATTCAATCAAGGTGTTCAGGTGGCGCGGATATCGGAGCTTGAATCTTTTCCGACTGAGAATATGGTTCTACTGGGATTGAGAGGAAGTACGAATCTTGATTACCATTTTGATTGGTGCAAAAATAAAGGTATTACAACCTTAACCATGAACCAGGTTCTGCAAACCGGTATTGAGCGAGCCTTTGAGCAGGCAATCGAAATTGCGACTCGTGGGACGGACGGATTTTATCTTTCCATTGATCTGGATTTCCTGGATCCGGCCTATGCACCGGGAGTATGCGATCCGGTTCCCTGTGGTCTTACAACACGTGAGTTTTGGTCTGTGATCCCTAAATTGGCGGCAAACGAAAAACTGAAGGCTTTCGATGTAGTGGAATTGGTACCTTATTTTGATCAAAGCAAACTGACGGCAGTGACTGCAGTCGCCATCATCGTGGAATGCTGGCTGCCAGGGCTTCAATCATGGGATCGTAGTATAAACACAGAAACGATTAGGATATTACAGTGATATTCGAAATAACACAGACACATGTTGCCATAGCCGAGATTATCATGGGCACATTGGTTATTTTTTCATGGATGCCATATCTCAAGGGTATAGACCAGAAAGACGAAATGCCGGACGGCTGGGCGCCTCAGGCCAAATCTTTCTGGTTGCCTGATTTGCTGCTGGTTGTTTTGCTTTTTGGGGGTGGTATCTTTTTCCTGATGGACAATCCTTTGGGTTTAAATCTTTCAGCTTTGGCTGCCGGTATGCTGCTATTTTTGACCCTGATCGACATCAACTATGATATTGGGAATCAGATGTATTCGTCTGACAGAGGTGGCTTTTCCCAGGTAATTGCCGATGGGATTCTGCTGTTGATGGCGCTTTTTTCTGGGAATATATCATTTTAGTTAGATCTGTCGGCTTGGTATTCTATGACATAAAAGCAGGCTTTACACGGAATAAATCGATTCAACTCAATTGGCGTTAGTATGGTCTGAAAATCTTTATTAAATGACGTTGAATCAATCATTAGAGTAAAATGAAAACAATAAAAGACAACCTTTGGTTGGATACTGATCATGATTCCGGGAAAACGCTCACAGGTGATTGTCGAGCGGATGTTGTCGTGATCGGTGGCGGATTTACCGGGCTGGGTTCTGCCTATTTTATTAAAAAACGTTTTCCGGATTGGCGCGTGGTAATTCTGGAAAGCAAGTTTGTTGGCTATGGTGCTTCCGGGCGAAATACGGGAATGCTGACAACCATTTTGGGTCATAACATCCTAATCCTGATGAAGTCGCTAGGAGTAGAGCGAACCCGTCTCATGCATCATCTGGGGTTGTTATCCATAGAGTTGCTGGAACAACGATTCGGGATCATTCCATTGAATGCGATCTGGAAAAAGGGGCATTTGCTGGTATCTGAAAGCAGGGGTGAGACAAGACACCTGTTAAAAAAGATTAAAGCATATGAAAAAATTGGTGTAGATGCATCATGGCTGGATCAAAGCGATGCTGAAGCTCGTTTTGCAGGTACAGGTATCAAAGCCGGCCTCTTTTATCCTGAAGACCGGATTCTCAATCCCGGAAAGCTTTTAAAAGGTTTGAAACAAGCCACAGAATCTATCGGCGTAGAAGTTTTTGAGTATTCACCTTGTATTGAAATTCAGCCCAATGATGAGATTGTGGCCCATACACTCATGGGAAGCGTTACAGCACCAAGGCTGGTATTGGCAACGAATGCCTATCCCAATCCCCTCGATTTTTTAAGTTTTGAGATTCCTCCGTTTTATGTCTATCAATTGGCCACAGCGCCGCTGGATACACAGATACTGGATAAGTTTGGATGGCCTGGTCGTGAAAGTGTGTTGGGGGCGAAAACATATTCTGGGATATTCGTTTGACAGCTGATAACCGGCTACTGTTTTCCAATGCCAATGCGTTCTATTTTAGAAATCCCAATCAGGACTACTCTCAAAATCCAAAAGCGTGTAATCGACTTTACAGGCATATGTTGGAGAAATTCCCATTCATGAAAGGTGTGGATGTGCAATATCAGTGGGGCGGGCGAGTTGGTGTTACTTTTGATTTTTTACCGGTGGTCGGCATGACTGGTGAGTGCAACAACATATACTATGCGATGGGATACAATGGCCATGGCGTGGCTTTTTCCCATTTCGCGGTAAAATGATTGCAGATATGATGGCGAATATCACGATCGATCCAGCATATGATTGGTTTGTTAATCGGTCGATATTCGGGATTCCATCCGCAACGTTAACCTATCTGGGAGCCAACCTGTATAAAAGTTATTATCAGCTGATCGATAGTTTGATGGATTTGGGCCTTTAATCAAATAGTCCCAATTCCTTGGATTTGACGATGGCCTTTGCGCGGTCGCTAACTCCCAACTTGTCATAGATATGGCGAACATGCCATTTGACTGTGTTTATCGAGGTGTAGGTGCTTTCGGAGATTTCTTTATTGGTTAATCCGAGGTTGATCAGTTTCAGGATATGAACTTCGCGCGGGGTCAAATATTCGGCTGCGTTCAGCACAATCATGTTTTTGTCGGGTTTTGGTTTATGCCTGAGTTCAATGGCTTCAATTAAACGGTTTATGAAGGATTTCAGTGATCGCTCTAAGGTCTTTTCCTTTAGCTTCGATAGTATTTTGGGTATATGATTAATATTGGCGGTGAATGGATGGATGAACTCTTCCATTATGGCAAATTCAATCGCCTGTTCCATTTTGCTCAAAGACAAATCAGTTTTGCCTAAAGAATAATAGGCCGACGACAGCAGAACATCGATTGTTAATATCGAACCAAATCGTTCGCGTTTTTCCGATCTGGGTCTCAACAATTCCAAAAAGTTGATTGCTTGTTTATATTTTTTTTGCAGCAATTGAATCCAAGCATATAAAATGTTCTCTTTTTCAAACTGGTGGGAAAATGGCTCGTTAACATTTAGTACTCTTTTTCAGCCATTGAAACGCTTTCTTATATTGTTTTTGGTGAATCAACAGTTCAAGTTCTGCTATTTTCGCCAGGTAGATGCAAATGGCTGACTTACTGCGATTTGCTGTGAATAGTGCTTCTGAGATCAGTTTTTCGGCTAATTCCCGATTTCCTTTGGCTTGCCAGATAAACGCCTCGAGTTGGTAGAATTCGAAAAGTAAATCTTTTTCATACAATAGTTTGGTATATTCCAGGCCGGTATTAATTTCGGCCAGCGCTTCATCCAGCTTATCACGGAGAAAATGCAGATGAGCCGATTGCAGGTGGATAACAGCAATCGATGGGAGGTAAAGTAGTTCATTTTGTTTTGAGAAATCTAATACGTCATTCAAACTGGCTTCAGCCTGTTGTAGCCGCCCATGGACTTTTTCGATTGCCACCATATAGTACCAGATGTTGTGAGTGATACAGTGTTTACTGGTAATCGTATGATTGACCAACGCAGAGCCCAGAGCTGTTTTAGCGGGCCGGATATCACCTTTTTCGATAAGGCGATTGCCATTAAAAATTCCAACATTCCGTGTATAAACTTGTCTTTGGGCAGTGTTGGGTCGATCAGGCTTTTTACGGTTTCAATCGCTTTTTCATGCTGGCCGGTACTGCTCAATTTATAAACTTTAGCCAAGTTCCAGAAATCCCGAACTCGATCACGTTTTTCGGCTGCATACAACTCCATTTGTTTTGAAAAATCCCGTTCAACATCCTTAATCAGAGATTCGGCGTTTTCCAGATCCCCCATTAAAAAGACAATCAGTACATAATATATTTTTAGCAATAGATACTGTTGACGCAGCTCTCCGGGTATTTTTTCGATCCATTTTCTGCTGATCACCCATTCATGATTGGTGATCAGAAACGGCAGTGCATCTTCCAGGATATCTGCTGCTGTGTGCCAGTCGTTCCAGTAAGCAGCCTGGTTAAAGGCGTCTTCGGTGTAACCTCGGTCAGCCAGCCAATATGCCGCCTTTCGATTGTTGTTGGTAATGAAATCATCCTGCTTCGCTTTTAGCCGGCTCTGTAAGAATACTGAAAACAGTTGATGATAGCGAAACCAGCTTTTCTCTGCATCCAGTGGAATGAGGAAAAGATTTGATTTTTCCAGGTAAACAAGTATTTCCGCCGCATTCTCATAACCGGTGATTTCCTCACAGAGTTCGGCCTGAATCTTTAGCAAAAAAGATGTTTTTAGACAAAACTCGCGTACTTCATCCGGCAGGGATTGAAGTACTTCATCCGCCAAATAATCAAATAACAGAGCGTCTGCTGTCGGGCGTTTCGGCTTTGAATTGAGCCAGTCTTCTTTTCCATCATAAGAAAGACAAACAATCTGAATGCCGATAATCCAGCCTTCTGTAAAACGATGCAATTCATCGGCAAAATTCTGTGAGACATCAGTCGTTGCTGTTCGCCTGAGATATTGCAGGGTTTCGGCTCTGCTAAATTTCAGTTCTTCAGCAGTAATAACCTGTATGCTTTTGTCTGCTCGGTATCTGGAAATCGAGAACGGCAGATCATGGCGTGAGATAATGGTGAGATGCAATCCCGGTGGACTATGTTCTAATAAAAAGCAAACAGCTTGATGAATCAAAGGATCGGTCACTTTATGAAAATCATCAAGAATTAAGTACAGCTTCCGAGTATGGTTTGACAGGCGGTTGATAATGTGTGCGATTACATTTGTGCCGGATGGCAGCTTTTGTGCGTTTATCAGAGGATCGAAGGCTGAAGCCAGGCTTGGGTCCGTTGTTTTTATGGCAGACAAAAGATAGCGAAAAACCGATCAGGATCGTTATCATCTGAATCTAACGATAACCAGGCCGGACTGATTCCGGTTTGCAGGGTCCACTGGCAAACCGCGGATGTTTGCCATAACCGGAAGGAGCCGAGATCAGCGTCAGTAATCCGTTGGCATATTCTCTTAGCTTCTCGACCAGTTCCGATCGTGCGATAATCCTTGATCCGCCGCTGGGAGGAGTTAACTTTGTATTTATTATTGTCATTGCATAATATTTTTTTGATAAAGATGACAGCATTATCCTAATCAAAAAAGGTGGTTTTTACAATGTCTGAATGGTCATTACAAAAAAACCATCCTTCAGTATGGTGATTTTTAGCTTTGGCTTGATTACGTGCCATAGCGAGTCGGTATCACCCATACCTACTATCCCACGGGCAGAGTCTCCTGGATGGATTAAAGTAAAGGATTGAAATGACAAAAATAACAAGCGGAAAGAAGATTCCATTGAAAGTGAAAATCGGTTATGGCGTGGCAGAGGGTTCAAATTCCTTAATTTTTACGCTCTTTACTGCATTCGGGATGTTCTTCTTTACCGATGTTGTTAACTTAAGCCCTGCATTTGCAGGGTTTGTTCTTGGAATCGGTACGCTTTGGGATGCATGTGTCATCCAAATGGGGAAAGCGGGAAGCCTGGTTTATTTTTATCAGCTTATGGGCGATCGCACAGGTTATTGGTGTTCAATTCCTGATCTCGCCGCATAGTCAATATCTGTTTTATTTCATCTTTTTTATCGGGTCTGCAGGATTAGCGATGATATTAATGGTGGGTTTTGCCATGATCCCGGACGCCGTCGAGATCGATGAATTCAAAACCGGTGTACGCAGAGAGGGGCCATATTTTAGTCTGATTTCATTCGTGCAAAAAGCAGGTTGCGCATTTGCTCTCTGGTTCCTGGGGGTTGTTCTGACCTGGGTCGATTATGTCCCGGATACAACCCAATCTGATTTGGCTTTGTGGGGAATTAAAACCATTACCGGAACCTGCCTTCCAATATTTTTGCTCTTCAGTATTGTATTTTGTTATCTGATGCCGTTGACGCGCATGAATCATCACGCACTATGCGATGCCATCAGGAAGAAAAAGGAAGGAGCTGAATTCGACGAAACCCAATTTTCGGAGATTCTATAAGAGTTTTTCAATTTGTTGGCAAGGGAATCGGGGATTGGTTCGTTTGCTCTTGTCTGTTGACTGCTAAATCAATACGTTCATACTAACTTTATGTGAACAGGTGATCGGCAGCCAAACCGGACTCCATATCATTCAACCCTTACGATAACGACCAGCATTGTGGCCGGTTCATTGTTATTTACAGAAATAGCTCTATTCTCGTTAGGAGGGATGTAAATGGAATCACCGGGATTCAATACATGCTCTTCATTCTCGCCTGTTACGGTAATCGATCCGTTTATTATTTAATTCAGTCTTTCCCTGGTTGAAGGTTTCATTTTAGCACCGCCATCCGGTAAAAAGTGAGACCATATGGTGGACCCCAATGTCAAGGGAGATGGAAAACATACCATCCTTTTCAGACATGAAAAAAATCATGGCCACGGCAGCCCTTTCCAAAACCGATGGAAACCAGTCCGCAGCAGCTCGCCTTCTGGGTATTTCACAGCCAGCCATGAGCAAAAGAATGCGCAAAGAAAAAACAAAAGGGTTCGGCCTTGAAACTTGATTGCCTTTGCCGGACACCCGAATGGCAGCACTGCCTTACGGTTTTTTATTTTTTTTAACCGTGAAACAGGGGCAAATAGTTGCCCCCTTTTGATGTTGAGTTACGCTGTTTCCAGGCATTCCCTGCAAACACTTTCCTCTCCTGACACCGCAACCCGGGTTGCCATCACAGGCTCACCGCATCGGTGCAGCAGGCATCGGTGTATACCCTCGAAACAATTTGTTCATCATCGGCCCGGGTTTCATCAAGGCATCTTAACCCTTCCTTTGCAGTCACAAAGCCAATGGCAAGCCCCGGGCAAAGGTGCCCGTGAAGATCCATACAACGCTTCAAGTCATCGTCCTTCAGCCAATCCTGCAATTCCATATGCTTATATTCCTTTTTATTTAGGATGGTTCTGTTCCATTTGCGGATCCAAAGGGTTATTTATTCTGTCCCCTCCTCATAAACCGGGGCCAGGGGGTCCCTGTTGTCAGGAAACATGGCCCCAAAGGGATCAAATTGGTTGAGGTCCGCGGTCGTGCAATAGTGCATGCCTTTTTTGCTGCCGAACATCATAAGGGGTTTGGTCCGGTCAAGATCAAGGGTCCCTCCGGGGTGAGGCAGGCATCATTCACCTCCAGCCGCAGCACCTTGCCCATGACCAGTGTGTAGCCAGGGCCCTGATGAAATCCGGCCAGGCGGCATTCCATCCAGGCATAGGCCCCGGCAATGCCCGGGGCCCCGATCATGGACGAGGGTTTGGGTGAAAGTTCTGCCAGCTCAAATTCATCCGCTTCCGGCTTTGAAACCGGGCTGTGGGAATAACCTTGTCACTAAACTTGTGTCCCACCAGGTTCACCACAAACTCGTTGGTTTCCCGGATATTGTTCAGGGTGTCCCTTTTTTAGCCGAAGCAAGGCAGATCAGATCCAGGGGCGTAGCACCGGCATGATGCAGGAATAGGGGCAATGTTGCGCACCTTGTCCGCGCTCCGGGTGGAAATAAAGGCGATGGGCAGGGGCATGAACCCCTCCCGCATGAAGGGTTTGAATATCATCATATTATCCTTTTTGTTGGATGGTTTCGGGTTTGATTCTGACCAGTTCGGATCAGGGCCCAGGAGAATTTCAAGGGGATTGGCACCCAGCCTGATGAGGGTCTGGATTTCTTCGGAGGTGTCCAGGGTCCGGGCGGCGACCACGGAGACAAAATCGTCCGGGCGGTCCAGGCGGGTGGCAAAAAACCGGTTGTACATCACGTGGAGCCAGGGCTGGTTTTTCCAGTCCAGGGACGTCTTTCCAATTCCTGCAAATTTCCTGAACGCTTTGGTCTGCCAGTCAAAGGCCAGTACCCAGGCCTTGCCGCCGGAAGATTTGCTGTCCCGGCGAATAACAATGCCCCCCAGGTTGTCATAGGTTTTTTGTCCGGTCTGCCAGGGGCGGTTCCATGGATAGGACATGGTATAATACCCATGCTTGCCCGGGGTAAGGTTGAGGCCTGCAATGATCAAATCGTCCTGACACCAGGCCGGAATCCCCAGGTAAATATAGTCCTGGGACCCTGTGAGGGGAAAATGCGCCAGGATATAACGGGTTATAAAAAAACCTGTAAAAACCCCGCAGCATAGATGGCCATGAAAGCGGCTGGCCGCCAGCAGCCGGAACGGCACCTTGTCTGCCCATCCATTGGCCAGACTGACCAGGGCAAAGGCCTCTTTGCCAAAAACTTTATTAAAAGGCGAGAAATCGGTGCCCTTTTCAACCCGGATATTGAGGGGGCCAGCGGTGACGGGTCCCCGGGCTGTAATCCGGACCATGACCATGACCAGCTCCTTCGGGCCCGGTCTTGCAACAAAAGCTGCCCAGGGGGCGTCTGTCCAGGCGGCGTGGACCGGAATCAGACTGCCCCGGCCGAGGCTGATTCCGGCCTGTCCGGAAAAAATATCAAAAAGCCGGTTACAGGGTTGGGTTTCAATGCTTGCCCAGCCGACATTGGTCAGGCAGGCCGCCACCGAATTCGGGGCCAGGGCCTTTTGGGCGGCTTCCACGGTTTGCTGGCCAAGGGTGTCAATATTTAGGGTCCCGGCCCGGGTTGTCACGGGCAGGATAAAAACCGTCAGCAAAAGGATCAAAAGAGCGTGTTGTTTCATGGGATTTTCCTTTAATATTTTTGTCAGCATGGGAGGGGGGGCTAGAAAGAAACGCTCACACCTACCATGGCGGTGGTGCCGGCCATGGGATAGCCCTCTTTTTCCTGGTAGTCCTCATCCAGAATATTTTCAGCCACGGCTTCCAGATCGGCCGTCATGGCCTTGCTCTCAAACAACCTGTACCGGCCCGATAAATTGACCAGGGTATAGGCATCCAGTACCCTGAGGGTCTGATTGTCAAAATGATCCCTTTCATCCATCCAGGAGACCCAGAGCCTTGCGGAAAAAGGGCCTGCGTTCTTGAGATCCAGACCGGCGTTGGCCATGAAGTCGGGCAGGTCAGGAAGCTCTCTGGACATGGCATTGTCCTTGTCCCAGGGATCGTCTGATTTTTCTCCTTTCTGCCAGGTGGCATTGGCCCAGAGGGTAAGGTTCAGGGGTAAGGGGACGCTGAAACCGGCTTCCACCCCCGCAGGTAACCTCGCCGATGTTGTAGTAGACCGATCCCACCCCCAAGACCGTGGTCGAGGAAATATAATCATCTATGTCATAGTAATACCCCAGGACAAAAAGCTGGAAATTTTTTCCAATGGTCTGATCCAGGCTCAGTTCGTACTGGAGGGCCCGCTCGGAGTTGAAGTCGGTGTTAAAATAGGAGGTGGCGTTGTTCAAATACCACCAAAAATACTCGGGAGAGGTGGGATACCGGTGGGCAATTCCCCATCTGGCCGTGATCCTGGTATTGTCCAGGGGCGAATAGACCAGAGCCAGGCGGGGGTCTGTGTGAGATTCGCTTAAACTCGACACCCCGGTGGCCCAGGAGTAGCCAAAGGCCTCGGGATCAATGGCATCGGCCCTGAACCATTCGTGACGAATCCCGAGCTCAAGGCTCAGGTTCGACCGGATCTCCCAGGTATCCTGGGCATAGAGGGCATGATAGCCCAGGAGGCCTTCCTGCCCCTTGAACCCGTTTTTGATAAAGGTCAAAAAATTGATGGAACCGTTGAAATAGGACTCGTCAATATAGGTAACCCGCTGTTCCCCCAGCCATAGTGGCGGGTCTCCCCTCCGATTTCCAATAGATGGGCGCCCATGTTCCTGGAATAGGACATGTTCATCAACCAGTTATTGTCTTCGGCATCGGTTTCCCGCTGGTAGATCTTTTATCCGGATTCGCCGCATCATAGTAGGTTTCAATACTCTCCTGGTTCCACAGGCGGCCCTCAACCCGGAAGCTGCTCTCCCGGGTTTTGTGTGAAATATAAGCGGTCAGATCCCTGTTCTTGTCTTCGGTGGCAGATCCGTTACCCCAGGCCGTGGCCCCGTTGATCAGCCGGGCTGAGATGCCGGGGCCCTTCAGTTCCTTTGCCTCTGCCAGGGGGGAACCGGGATCATAATAGGGGCTGTTCGTGCCATTGTACACGGGATTCCCGTTTTCCGTGGAAGAAAAATCCATGCCGGCCCCTGCCGTCCAGTTTCCCGGCAGATCCAGAAAAACCGTGCAGAGCCCCTGTCCCGGTCCATATAATTGTTTCTCAGATAGCCGTCGGTTTCAAAATGGCCGGCAGACAGGCTCCATCCCAGGACACCCTTTTTCCAGGCATGGGAAATGCCGGCATCCAGGGTGTCCAGACTGCCGGCTGACAGGTTGACCTGGGTGGATGGCGTGTCGGCAGGCGTTTTAGTGGTCAGGTTGACCACCCCGCCCAGAGTATTGCCGTATTTGGCCGGGCAGGCGCCTTTGAAAATTTCAATGGATTCCAGGGACTGACTGGAAAATGATCCCCAGTCGATGGGACCGTTGCCATAGGAACCGTCCCGGTTCAACGGGATGCCGTCCTGGCGCACGCTGATCCGGGTCTCATCAAATCCCCTGATCCTCAGGGAGTTGGACCCGGTGCCCGACTGGCTCTGACGCCGGACCTGGATGCCGGCCTCCCCTTCCAGCAGCTCCAGAATATTCCCGCTCTGCAAGGGGGTCTGGATCCGGTGACGGTCCAAAACGATTACTTCCGGGTTATCCTTGCTTTTTTTGCCGGAGACCACCATGGGTTCAAGTTCTGTGATATTTTTGCTGTCAGGCAGATCCCCTGTCATTCCGGTGCCGGTCCAAACCAGCACCAGGCAGATCAGCGGGACTGATATTTTTCTTAAAAATGTCATACTAAATCTCCTCAATTCAACGTTAACGACGCGACAATCATAAAAGGCAAAAAAAAAGCCACCAAGGCACTCCCCCTTTTCAATGGGAAATAGCCTTCGTGGCTTTAAGTTTTTAAATTGCCCTGTCTTGTTAGGAATCAGGACAAATGATGGTGGATCAGCAGCAGCTCCGTGTCCGCCAGGGTTTCCAGTTCATGTTCCTGAAGCGCCTTGAAACGCAGGGCATTCCCCGGTCCAAGTTCTCTTGGTTCACCCAGAACCGTCAGTCTCACCCGGCCCGAAATCACAAGGCAGACCTCTGCAGTGTTGTCATGCAGGTTTGGAATTGACACGGTTCTTGCACCTTTGTCTGCCTTGAGAAGGTAGAGTTCAAAACCGGGAAATCGAACCTGAATACCGGTAAACCCATCCTGGTCATAGACGGTTTTCTGGCCGGATTCCGCTGTTCCGGTCTCAGCCATCTGAACCAGCTGGCTTGCCCCAAGCTTGAATACCTGTCCCAACGCCCTCAGAGTTCAATGGTTGGATTACCCTTGCCCGATTCTAGCTTGACAACGGTTGCCCGAGTAACATCAGCCTTTTGGGCCAGTGCTTCAGCAGTCAGACCTTGCTTCATGCGAAGGTTCCGAATGATGGAAAAATCAAATTTATGTTCCATGGCTGGATCATGTATATTAAAAGATTCAATATGTCAATTAAAATATTCAGTCTTTGTTTGACTGCTCCTCGCGTTACTTCATCCATCCCGGGTCTCTGATGGTATAAAGGTTTTCAACCTTCAATGTTTATACTGGGAACACCAATTTTAGTAAAAGCCATGCAGTCGCTGCTGAAACATTCCATACTCCTCACCAAAAAAGATTATTTTAAGATCCCTTTGGACAGGATTTTTCTTAAAATGCGCTGCTATCTTTAAGCGTATGTTTTTATTAAGTGCCTATTGCATATTCCTGTCCATTCCGTCCACCCGTTACGGAGTGAACTGGCTGGCCAGACTGGTCACCCATATTCTCAGTCGGTATAGATGTACAGTCCGGCTGATGTCATATTTTAAATTTTAATAATTTTTTATACTTTTATTGACAAAAAGCTTCTTCCAGTCCTGTCTGCTTTAAAATAACGGTCAGTCAAGAAAAATACCATTATAGAAAACCTCGAAATTGCTCCTGTCGTTTATAAAAATTGAAGTTGTGGAAATTATTAGAAATAAAAGAAGTGCATGAATGCAATCATAAAGTTTCAATTTTGCGAATCATTTTTAATTTTTTTCAAGCTCTGGGGATCTTTTCATTATTTGTTATACTTTGCTTGTCAAAAAGAAAGTTCCTATCCGTTTAGGGAGTGGTATATGGCAGTCGTGTGTTGTCATCGTTCATCGGAGCCAGGCCAGAGGAGATAAGGGGGAGCCAAGCTGCAAGAATTTCGCCAGGCGCCGGCTTCCCCGTTCTCCGGTAAGTTATCCTCATCGGTTTTTGAAAACCTCAATTTAAAGGGCGTTTCGAGTTTTGCTCATCGCTTAAAACTGCGATGACCGCCGCTATGCTTAATGTAAGGCACTAATCAGCCGCGCGGCTTTTTTACGTCGCTGCATTAGCGCCGTTAAATTAATTTTTCTAATTTAATTTCAATGTGTTAAAAGTTGAAAATTGATTCCCAGTCGAATTCGGCAGATTCTTCAAGCCAATTAGGCCAGTCGGAACACCATTCTGGTTCTTTTACATTTTTGACCCTGTCCGAGCAAGGCTGATACGGTTTTATATCAATAACCGGGGATTCTGCCTCCGCATCTATCCATGGAAACTCGATTATTCCCTTATGGCAATCAACCCCAGTAACAGTCACTGTTGTTATTAAAACCGGATTCGGTCGTTCATTTGATCTGGTGGCAAATATGCCTATTGTATCAGGGCCTTTTTTATAAGGTTTGTTTACACATAATTTACTTCTTTGCTTTGATGAATCAGAATGGTTTCCCACCAAACCACATTCATATGGCTGAATCCCTCTATTCCTTTCAATGCCTCCCTATATTGATCCTGAATCGACAAATAAAAACGTTCGCCTTCAATTTTGATGCTTCCAATGGGATTGATTTTAATTTCTGATGTCATTTCACGCTCCTTTAATATGGTTTAAGTGTTAATTTCAAACCACAATATAGAAGCCAATAATCAAAAAAACTGCTCAGTTCTTGCTTTTCATTTGTCCAAACGTGCTATTTTGCTTTTATGGGTACGCAGATACCCACATCAAATAAACGCGTGCCATTTACGATTTTAGTTCCGTAACATCTTTCAAAAGCTTCGCGGTCGTCCTTCTCGTAACCGCTATTATTTAACCAGTTGGACATCATCCAGCCCCAGGCTTCTGCAAAGTTGTCTTTATTCAACAAGAAACGGCATGCGCCGTATTTTCCACCGGATAGACTAGTAACACCTACTGCGCCGGATGGGGTGGCATGCTCTTCCACTGGAATTGCAGCCATGACCCTCAACTTATGATTCTCTGTTATTTCAGGATTGTCATGGTAAATGTTTAAGGTGATTGTGCCATCGTTCATATACCCGCGTGGTACGGCCCATCGAAAGAGTTGTGCATACAGCTTATCAAACAGAGTATCATCTTGTTGATAAGGGCCGACATTACGAACATAGGCCACCTTAAATTGTGGAATATTTTCAATTACAACCTGACGAATCGAACCTTTTTTATCGAAGGTCCATACAGGAGATCCGTTGGTAATGGAAATTTTGCCTTGCTCAACCTGCACTGGCTCTGAAGATGTGTCAAAAATATTGTCGGAATTTTTCCTCCATTCGGTTGCGCTCATTTTAAAATAATTCTTAAAACTTTTGGCAAAAGATGAAGGTGTTGCAAAACCACACATTAAAGCAATTTCAGTAATGGATGTTTGCGGTTTTGTCAGCAAAAAATCAGCCGATTTTTCTATTCTCAATCTACGGACAAACTTATGTACCGGCTCGCCCATGTCTTTTTTGAAGACGCGATTGAAATGAAATTCTGAGTAACATGCTATTTCAGAAAGTCGACGAATAGAAAGAGAGGTGTCAAGATTGGCTTGAATATAGTCAACAACTCGATTGATTCTGTTTTTATCTACTTCGCTCATTTAGGTTCCAATCAAGATTAATCTCTTTGGAAATATAACATGACTATTGAAATCTGCGGTATCACCCGCAGCGTTTTGTTCGTTAGATTTTTAGATCGTTTGTCTATCGACAATTTGTCTTAAGCTCTGCTGCATGGCTGACTTGAACGCAGCATCGCTTGCTAAAAGTTTATATAATTCCAGTTCATTGCGCCGCTTTTCAAGCATGACATCTTCAAATATTTTCCGGAAAGCCAGAATTCGGGTTTGAGTATCCTGATTGTTTTTATATTTTGCATCAAAATCAGGGTGTGCCTTAATACTGTCTGCAATATTTAAAAATTTAACCCGCTGCTCCTGGGGAGTTGCACTCCAGCCCTGAAACCAGCGTTCATTGAAATTGCGGATAATTTCATCCAGGGGGTCGTGCGCCTCATCGCCGCCATGGGCACCGCGTGGATTCGGGTTTTGCGGTTCCACTTGTGTTTGTTCTTCATCCAGCCGTATGCTGTGGTTCAGTTTCACCCGCTGTAATCCATAAGAAGACAGGTCCACCGAATTCAGCAATTCATCAATCTCATCGGCCCGGGGGTCTTTAACGATCAATTTGGGGATCAGAAATTTCAAAAACCAGAACAGCTTTTCCCATATCACAATTTCGTAAGGCATGATCGATGCCATCTGCCCGTATATTTTAACAAACTGCTTGGCCTTGATCTTAAAGTCTGCCTTGTCGTCATCCTCAAGTTCAAGTACGGTATTGAATCGGGTGGCCGCCGTATCAATAATGGGGCTTAGTTCCTGGGCATCTGCATTGTTAAAATAGCGTTCTACAAAATCCTCAACCTCCTGCCATTCATACACCCCTTCTGTATCCAGGGACTCTTTGAGTTCATGCAGGACATTCACATCCGTGGCCCGGGACAGGCTGGTGGCCGTATAAAAAACGTCAAATGCCGTTTTGATGTCGTCCACACTGTTAAAAAATCAAGAATGAACAGATCTTCGGTTTTTTGCCCAGGTCTGGTGCGGACCGGTTTAAACGGGACAAGGCCTGGACCGCCAGCACGTTTTGCAGTTTTTTATCCACATACATGGCCGCAAGCTTTGGCTGGTCGAACCCGGTCAGATATTTGTTGGCCACCACCAGCAGCCGGTATTCGTCCGAATCGAACCGCTCCCGGGTTTCATTTTCACTGAACCCGTTCATCAGGCTTTCCGTATATTCAATGCCATCCACCTCTTTATGGCCGGAAAATGCAATCAACACCTTGAACGGGTTCCCTTTTTTATCCACCAGACGGGTCATGGTTTTATAATACCGGACGGCCGTTTCAATATTCTGTGTGATGACCATGCCCTTGGCTTTGCCTTTGAGTTTTTTCTGGTTCACTACCTGGGGGATAAAGTGCTCCAGGACAATCTCCGCTTTGATATTGATGGTCTGCTGGTGGCGTTCAACATAGGCCCGCAGCTTTTTCTGGGCTTTTTTACTGTCAAACAGGGGGTTGTCCTGTATGGATTTTTGGATTTCGTAATAGCTTTTATAGGTTGTGTAATTGGCCAGGACATCCAGGATGAATCCCTCTTCTATGGCCTGTTTCATGGAATACAGATGAAAGGGCGCAAAACTGCCGTCCGCCTGTTTTGTCCGAATTTTTCAAGGGTGGTGTTTTTGGGTGTGGCTGTAAAGGCAAAATAAGAGGCATTTCCCCGGACCTTTCTTTCTGCCATGGCTTTGATGATTTTATCCTGGGCATCCATACTTTCTTCTTCATTGTCTGCCGCTCCCATGGCCCGGTTCATGTTGTCATGGGCAGAACCGCTCTGGGAACTGTGGGCCTCGTCAATAATCACGGCAAAGTTTTTTTGGGAAAGATCGCTGATACCGTCCAGGATAAAGGGAAATTTCTGAATGGTGGTGATGATGATCTTTTTGCCCTGTTCCAGGGCGGCTTTTAAATCAGAAGCCCGGTATGCCGGGACAATGATATTTTTAACCTGGGAAAATTCTCTGATGGTTTCCCGCAGCTGCTTGTCTAAAAGACGCCGGTCCGTCACCACAATCACCGAATCAAACAATGGCTGCTCAAGTCCCTTTGCACCCGGAGCCGTCAGGGTTTCAGGATAGGTCTCAATGAGCTGATAGGCCGCCCAGGTGATGGAATTGGATTTGCCGGACCCTGCCGAGTGCTGGACAAGATAGGTATGACCCACCCCGTTTGAGAGGCATGCAGGATCAGCTTCGGACCACATCCATCTGATGATACCGCGGAAAGAAAAGGGTCCGCCTGTTTAACGGGTCTTTTGCCTTTCCGGAAAGCCGAACAAAATGTTCGATAATGTTGGCGATGCTTTCCTTGCTGAAAACATCCTCCCACAGATAGGCGGATTTGTGGCCGTCACTCGGGGGATTGCCTGCCCCTGCGTTATGTCCTTTATTAAACGGCAGGAAAAATGTGGATTTACCGGCAAGCTTCGTGGTCATATAGACCTCATCCGTATCCACAGCCATGTGAACCAGGCACCGGCCGAACCGGAGCAGGGGCTGACGAACGTCCCTTTTGGTCCTGTATTGTTTCTGACCATGAAACCTGGCAGTCTGGCCGGTCCAGGGATTTTTCAATTCCAGGGTGGCAAAGGCAAGCCCGTTGATAAACAGCACAAGATCAATGGATTCATTGGGATTGTCCAGGGAATAATGCACCTGCCGGGTGGAACTGAACACATTGGTCTTAAACTGCTGTTTCACACGGTTCGCACTGCTTGCAAGGGGCACCGGATACATCAGGGTGAAATGGGCGTCATCCACACCCAGCCCTTTTTTAAGCAGATGCAAAAGTCCCCTCTGTTGTACCATCCGGTCCAGGCGCTCCAGGATTTTCCGCTGCCATTCATCGGTTCCCTGGCTTTTTCGTTGCAGCTTTTCTACCTCTTTTTCCTGGGTGGTCTCAAGAAAGGCCCAGAATTTTTTCTCATCAACGGCAAATCTCGGATTAAAATCCTGATGAAATCCCAGCTCATATCCATGGTGGGTATCAAAGGGCATTTGCGCTTCTTCCAACCGATTCCCATTGCCTGCTGCAACCTTCAATTCGCCTTTTCTTAAATCTTCAAGGCAGGTGCCAGTCAATTTTCTTTCAATGGCGGCTTCCAGGGCCTGTTCATTGGTTTGGCTGACCATGGGACTCCTTTGGATCGTTTAATGTTTGTGATCGCACAACAGGTTCATTATCAGTTTAATCAAGGTCTCTTTTTGCTTTGGATCAGACTCGGCCACCAGCAGGGTTAACGCGGCAAGCCCGGTATCATTGATCACCGGCGCCCCGTTCTGTTTTATCAGGCAGCCGTTTCGGTGAAGAAAATCCACAAATAAAAATGCACCGGAGCGCTTGTTGCCGTCAACAAAGGGATGATTTTTCACCACAAAATACAACAGATGGGCTGCCTTGCTCTCAACAGTGGGATAGGCCGGCTTTCCAAACACGGTCTGGTCAAGATTCCCGAAAATGGCTGCAATGCTGTCGGGCCGGGACATTCTGGCAAAAAGATCTGAGGCCTCACCCTTTGCCATCAATTGCTGTTTCAGCGCCAGGATGGATGCTTCTGCAGCTTTTGGGGAGGGAAGACTGCCGCCGGGAACTCCTCCCGGTTCTTTGAGCAATCCCTCGTCATACTGCTGGAGCCATAGAAAGGTTGAGGTATACCGGCCCATGATATCCACAAGCCCCCGGCCCATGTCTGTGGCAAGCGTTGGAGACTGGGCCGCTTTTTGTATCAGGGCCAGGGCCTGTTTTAATTCTGCGGCATTTTCTTTGAACCGCTGCTGATTGAGGGTATAACCCTGGACCAGATATTCGCGCAGCCGCTGGGTGGCCCAGATACGGAACTGCACCCCCCGTTTGGAGTTCACACGATACCCTACTGATATCACGGCATCCAGGTTGTAGTGCTTGAGCTTTCGTTTGACCTGCCGATTGCCTTCCGTTTGAACTATTAAGAAATCCTTAACAGTTGAATCCTGATCCAGCTCACCGGTTTTATAGATATTTGTCAGATGCATCTGCACGTTGGCAATGGTGGTGTCAAACACCTCCCCCATCTGGCGCTGGGTCAGCCAGACCGTCTCCTGTTCAAACCGCACATCCACACAGGTTTCCCCGTCCTTTGTCCGGTAGATCTGAATGCGGCTGTCATCTGTCATATCTATTATTCCCTGGTCATGCCACAGCCTTTGCCTGGGCGGTCTGGGGCACCTTTATTTTCCCTGTCACAGCAGCGTTGATCAGCGTGGCTTTGTATTCTTTGAGTCTGTCGATCATCTGTTCCTGAATGGCAATGGCCTTGTCGATTTTTTCGGATTGGGTCTGGATGTAATTATAAATAGCTTTCTGCTCTTTTTGAGGAGGTAACACAACTGGTAAATTTTTTAACAATTCCTGGCTTAATGAAGCACGAGTAACTAAATTCATTTCTCTGACAAAATATGATCGATGCATGTTGGAACTAAAATAATTTTTTGAAAATCCCGGCTCCAGAACGCCTTTTTTAGGACGGAATCTAATTAAAAAGCCAGCAAAAGTTGAATCCTCAATAGTTTTCATACAAACAGAGGCAAACCCGATCTCTTCAACAGTCTCTGATGTTCGAGTAAACAACACGTCACCTTTTTTTAACTGAATAATTCATTCTATCCTGAGTTGAAGATTCGGCAAGTCCCTTTACTGAATGAGGAAGCTCTCGATTATTATAAACATCACTGTAACTGACAAAAGGATAACCAGAGCCAAAATAATCCCCTCCGGCACTGATTCCATTTTGCGTATTGCCAATTAACCGCAACCTTTTTAATTCCCAATGCCCTGGTATCTCCCCAAGCCATTCCACACCTGAATCGCGCATGGGAACATCCGGATCAAGGCCTTTTGTCACAGCCGTCTGAATCAGGATCTGTCTGCGCTCTTTAAGGAGCTGGATCTGCTTTTCCTTGATGGCAACGGCCTGGTCGATTTTTTCGGTTTTGCAGTTGAGGAAGTTGGCTATGGCGGTTTGTTCTTCAGGAAATGGTACTAAAAATGGAATAGACTTCATTCTTGTTTTGGACAAATCCCATTGCCCAATGCGAACACCATCAGATGCACTCCCAAAGAACGAAATATAAAGTCCGCTGCGTATTGCAATATTAAAATAATTGGGAATTATTTTTTAATGAAAGAAAAAATATAATACGCCGGGCTGACGATACCAGTATATTTAGAAACACCATACGATCCCTGCCAGGCCTTCATTTTGTTCATGCCAAATTGACCTTTTAGAAGGCATTTATAATTGCGCAAATCATCTGGGATAAAATTGTGATTCTCTTCTTGATTATCAATATCACGTCGAATAACACCTCTTTCACGAGTTATTGAAAGCAAGGGTAAATGAGGCTTATTTTTAATTGAGATTGGCTTTAGTAAAACGCCGAGATTATGAACCTCCCAACCCACTGGAATCTCCCCAATCCACGCCACCCCGGAATCCTTATACGCCTCATATCTCGGCATCATGGGCAAAAGATCACTCATGATCCACCCCTGACACCACTGTCACATCAACCCCTAAAATATCGGCAATCAAGCCTTCGGCCTGGTGCTCCAGGTCCAGGATATCCTTGGCCACTTCTTCCATGGACCGCAGGGGCTTGTGGCGGTAGAAGTATTTGTTGAAACTGATCTCATAGCCGATCTTTACCGAATCCAGGTTGATCCAGGCTTCCGGGACATGGGGGATAACTTCAGTTTTGAAATAGTCGTGGATATCGCCTTTCAGGGGCACGGACTCATGGTCCCGAAGATCGGTGCAGGGTTCAAAAGTCAGGTATTCCCCTTTTTTAGCCGGTATGGGATAAAATCCGAAATGGGGCAGATCTTTTTGATCACACCCCAGGTGATTCAGCAGTTTGCCAAGCTTGTCTCCTGTCAGCTTGACCTTTGCTTTGATGACCCGGTGTGCGGTTTCATCATACCAGGACACGGCGTTTAAAATGGCTTTTTTTTCTGTGGCAGACAATTTTAAACCAAGCGTTTTCAAGGTTTTATTCACCAGGGTCAAAAACCTGTTAAAATCGTTGTGTTCATCCCTGCCGATAGCGCCATCAATTGCTGGGCGGCCTCAACCAGGGTTTTATGTTTTTTCCAGGTGTCGGGGCTGAACAGTTTTTACGGGTTTTTGTATTCAAGGTGATGCCCTTTTCTTCACAAAAGGCCAGGATCTTTTGTTCATGCTCCACAAGGGTTCCGGGTGTGTAAACCGCCTCGCCCCATTGGTCGTAAATCCATTGCATGGGATCTGCCAATGCCTTGTCAAAGCGCAGGGGTGCGATACGCTCCGGGGTAAACCGGGCGGATCTGCGGTCCGGCCGTTCAATGGCCACCTTATAATACCCGAAATCGCTGTTATCAAAGACTTTCGCACCAATGCCGATATCATCCCCGTTTTCATCCTGTTCCGGTTCAATCGTCTGCATCCTGGTGCAGGCCCCGGCAATATCCCGGATATGGGTTCGGGAAAATTCGCAGTTTTTATTCCCTAAGTTTTTTCTAAGTTTCCGGTAACACCTGGAGGCATCTAACAGTAGTACTTTTCCTTTTTGGGTGTCTTCCTTATGGTTGGATAACAGCCAGATATAGGTGGTGATGCCGGTGTTGTAAAACAAATTGTTGGGCAACTGGATAATGGCTTCCAGCAGATCGTTTTCAATGATAAACCTGCGGATATTGCTCTCGCCGCTTCCCGCATCCCCGGTAAACAGGGAAGACCCGTTATGAACCGAGGCAATGCGCGATCCGAACCGGCTTTTATCCGGCCGCTTCATCTTGCTGACCATTTCCATTAAAAACAAAAGCTGGCCGTCGCTGGACCTGGGTGCGGCATCCACGTTCCGGGACTGACCCCAATAATCATTCAGCGTGACCTTAAACCGCGGATCAATGACATTGGCCCCATCCTTGATAAATTTGGCTTCACTGGCCCAGCTTTTCCCATAGGGCGGGTTAGAGAGAATGAAATCAAAGGTGGTGCCGGCAAACTCATCCGTGGAAAGGGTGGAGCCGGAGCGGATAAAACCGGGATCATTTCCCTTGATCATCATGTCTGACTTACAGATGGCATAGGTCTCGTCATTGATCTCTTTGCCGTACAGATAAATATATCCGTCATCGGCTGCCCGCCTTGTTTCCTTCTGGATAAACGCCTGGGATTCGGTGAGCATGCCGCCGGATCCGCAGGCCGGGTCATAGATGGTGATGACCGGCGGCATCCGTTCTTTTACCGGTTCAAAGACAAGGCGGGTCATCAGTTCAATCACTTCCCTGGGGGTGAAATGCTCTCCTGCCTCTTCATTGTTATCTTCGTTGAATTTGCGGATCAGCTCTTCAAATATATACCCCATGCCAAGATTGCTTAAAGCGGGCATGGGATTTCCGTCCGGGTCTTTTGTTTCATGCGGGGTTAAATTCAGATACGGAGAGGTGAATTTTTCCAGGACATCCAGCAGCACATCTTTGGCCGCCATGTGGCGGATCTGGGCTTTGAGATTGAATTTTTCAACAATCTCTTTGACGTTTGCAGAAAATCCCGACAGATATTCCTCCACATTGGCCTTCAAAACCTGCTGATTGTTGGTGGCCGTGTTGAAAAGGGTTTTTAAGGTCCATTTGCTGGTATTATAAAATACAAATCCCGCAGCATCCTGCAGCCCCTTATCATCGGGTTCAACCAGTCCCAGGTCGTTTTTCTGGAAAGCCACTTCCTGCATCACTTTTTCCTTGGACTGCTCCAGCAGGCTGTCCAGACGTCTGAGGACGACCATGGGCAGAATAACATCCCGGTATTTTCCCCTGACAAAAATGTCCCTCAAGCAGTCGTCGGCAATGGACCAGATAAAGGATACCATTTTATTGTGTACAGCGTGATTCATTTGTTTCCTGACAGTTTAAAACTTTTTAATCTCTTCATATTCCTGAATTATCAGCCCAAAATCTTTATCACCTGTGCTTGTAACACATCTCAAAACTTCAGGCCAGCATCTTCAAAGGCAAGAACGACGATATCCTGGGTATCTTTCCGACGGTTGGTGATTCCCAGCCAAAGCCCTGTGATACCTCAACACAGATTTGTTCAAACAGGTCCCGGCCTCCAACTTGAACATCTGTGGCTTGTCCGTAGCATGTTTTTTGTTTTACCAATTTTAAGCACGGTTCAAACTGCTCAAGCCGTTCTCGCTGATCACAGATACCGGGATTTATCCTTTGTCTTCTCATAGAAGGCCTCAATGCCGATTCCCCTGATGGTCTCATTCATGGCTATCCACCGGTCATAAAGATGGGATCAAATCCTGTGTGATCACAGGGAAAATCCGAACATTCATAACAAAAATCCACGCCCTTTTCCTGATGACAGGGCCGAACCCCGCAGCCCTTAAATAATTTACACTGCTCGCTGCGGCACCCTGTACAGCTCTCCCCTGCAAATAGTCCAGCATCTCTTTGAAATCAGGATATTTTTAAAAACAGGATCTCCTACCAAAGTCTCAAACCGCTTGGCATAAATCTCAAAATTCCCCAGCTTATCTCGCAACTTCGACGCATATTTCCGTATATCTCCGTCGACATGAGCAAACACTTTTACAGCTCAACCCACATGCCCAATTCCTTTTTAATGTTTTCTTTATTCATTACAAATCTCCTGAAAAAATAATACCCGGAATAGTTGAATCCCGTTAAATACAGATCAACGTTGCGCTTCAGCCGCGCGTCCCTTTGCGTCGGCTGCAAGCGCCTTGTGTACGCCCGGCATGGGCGTGAACTTATGGGGTGCAAGTCACCTATACGTGAATCCTGTTAATGCATACAGCATTAGCAGAAGTATTAGCCGAAAACAAGGGCGGAACCGCAAGGGACCGTCCAAAGGAAGTTGGAGTGCAAAACTATGAGCCGACGAACAGAAACAGCATATAAGGCCTGGTCTCCGGGTAAGCCAGCACAACATGTCGAAGCCCAGGATTCAGGAGACAGGGTAAATGCTGCGGTTGTGTAGTGACAGTTCACGTTCTTATCCGGGGAGATCTGCTCTGCATGCATTGAATTTCTTTTGCAACAACTCCCGGCTCGGGCCATACCGGGAAACCAAGGTCCAGGCATCACCGGCTGTTGCCGACGGTGATGAGACACAAACAATAGGCATCAACTGCAAAAGAAGTTTCATTGCGCCTTTCAAGGTAACTTGTCTGGTGATAGAGCAGAAGTCATAGTAGCCAAATGCCGGGAGTAATGCCCCGGACATGGTGAAGGACTGAACATTAAGGGAAAAGGAGGTGTTCATGAGCTTTGTAAATACAGTGAATCCGAATGGAGGAGTCGTGTACAGGCGCGTCATGAAAACCATTTTCAAACGATCAATTACTGGAACGTATTCTTTCGACAGAAACATCCGTCAGGCCTGGAAACAGGTGCGGGCCAACAAAGGTGCCCCTGGAATCGACGGTGTAACCGTTGAACTATTCCCGGATACCTTCCGTCAGTTATGGCCGAAGATACGTTCAGATTTATTCGAAGGGACATATGTTCCTTCTCCTGTTCTCAGGGTGGAAATACCAAAAGCGGACGGCAGTATACGTCCACTTGGTATCCCAACCGTACTGGATAGAACTATCCAGCAGGCAATAGCCCAGGTTTTGGGGTTAATATTTGATCCGTTGTTTTCGGAATCAAGTTGCGGCTTCAGACCGGGAAGATCGGCCCATAATGGTGTCCGGCAGGTAAAACAATTCATAGGGCAGGGCTGCAAAGTAGCCGTTGATACTGATTTGTCAACGTTGCTAATCAGCTGCGCGGCTTTTGACGTCGGCTGAATTAGCGTGGTTAGATGAAAAATTTCTTTTAAAAAATAGTATTTCGAACCAAAAACCTTCCATTAAATGTCATGGGTACGCCTTGAAATTCGTTTTCAGCATGCATATGAAGATGTGGTTCACTACTTTAACAAGGTCTCCTTGCTTTACCATAAGACTGTCTTTCATCATATGAACAAGGTAAACAATTGTACCTTTATGGTTAATCGCCACATGGTTGCCCT
>LQAH01000087.1_pt1 | contig 32011 bp, 44 predicted proteins | sample 1535791 | NCBI WGS metagenome assembly LQAH01 (sample SAMN04331585, study PRJNA305678) | bioreactor metagenome | isolation source: bioreactor_4 inoculated with Wadden Sea sediment 2nd replicate of a... | place: Germany:Bremen
ATGGTCCGGGCCACCCGGGACAGCAGTTGTACGTGCAACACCCGGTGTGTGAGATGATCATTTCGGATCAGTGAAAACACCTGTGTTTTGTCAATGTACCGGGTGAAAGCCATGGAATTGAGAATCCGGTCGGCATCCTGGCTGAACGCCTGGCGGTATTCATTGCGGGAACGGTTTTCCTGATGCCGCCGCACCGCATGGCTGGAAAGACAGGCCAGGGACCGCAGGGCATTCTGTTCCATGGAATTCAGAAGCGGCTGCAGGTCCCTGATTTTTTCAGGCGGTCATTCAAGGCGGTCCTGATTGGTCAAAGGGGATTACAATTGTTTGGTGATATTGTCCACCACCGTCAAAAATGCTTTGGTGAAGGGGGTTTCCTTGTCCTGGAACATGATGGGAACCCCCTGATCCCCGGAAGCGACCACCCCGGTATCGAACGGGATGGATCCCAGAAAGGTCAGGCCCTGTTCTCTGGCAGTTTTTTCTCCTCCGCCATGCTTGAACAGATCAACGGGTTCACCGCAATGGGGGCAATTGAAAGCGGACATGTTTTCCACGATGCCTAATGTTTTGAGTTTCACGGTTTTGCAGAATGAGATGGATTTGCGGATATCGGCCAGGGCCACTTCCTGGGGGGTGGTCACGATCACCCCCATGGCGTCGGGAATGGTTTGTACCACGGTCAGGGGTTCATCCCCGGTGCCAGGAGGGGCGTCAATGACCAGAAAATCCAGTTTCCCCCAATCCACCATGCCGACAAACTGCTGAATCATGCCTGCTTTGGCCGGTCCCCGCCAGATGATGGCCTGGTCTTTGTCCTGCATCAGGGCCTGGACCGATACCACCTTGAGGTTGTCGTTCACCTGTTTGGGAATCAAACGCCGCTGGTCCGGCGTGATATCCAGCAGTTCGGTCATTCCCAGCATCTGGGCGATGGAAGGGCCATGGACATCCACATCCATGAGACCGGTCTTGTATCCCTTTTTGGACAAGACGGCGGCCAGGTTGGCGGACACGCTGCTCTTACCCACGCCGCCCTTGCCGGACAGCACAAATATCTTATGTTTGATTTTAGCCAGATTGTCTTTGATCATAGCCTGCTGTTCCTGCTGTTTTCTGGCCATTTCATTGTTCTGGGACGGACATCCCTGGGATTTCTGGGCGTTGTCTACACTGTCGTGAATCATTTATTTTGTGCTCCTTATTAGAGGTCAGTGGTTTGAAATCAACACCTATTATTGTCATGATCCAAAGGGTGTCAACTGGAAAACCGATTCTTTGACCGGGATATCGGACCAGAATCGCGAAATGGTCATCCGAACCTGCCGGTCCCGGCCGTCGGCAATGGTAAGATCCACTGGTATCAGACGACTGTCTATTACATCAAACGCATGATACTTTATCTCGTAGCGGATTTTGTTCTGCCTGTTTTTGAGACGTAGCGTTTTAAGCGGTTGATCCGGAGCCTGGATCAGTTCCTGGAATTGTGAGGCAAATCGCCCGGTTAGCTGAATCCGGTTGATATCTTGAGGGGAGAACCAGGCATGGTGGAACGGCTGAACTGGAATCTGGCCGGAAAGCAGGCAGATGAGATCGGACAGTTTCAATGGAACACCGGTATAGGGCTCCAGGTCCGGATCACTGGATGCCGTGGTGTGGGGCCGGTGCGGCCGGTGTGAGAAATAAAAATGACCTGGCTGCCGTCTGCGATAACGGTTTCCACGGGACTGGCCAAAGCGGTAAACGTGAGGCGGAGTCGGTCTGGGGTCTGGACGGCCCAGGCCATCTGAAAGGTCTGGCTGCCGTTGGCTGTTTCCAGCCGCAGATGGGCCAGGCCTTTGCTGGTAGCGATATCTCGGTTTAGATTTTCACGGCCTCTGCTGCAGCCTGGGCCGCAGCATCCTGGGCCGGGTCGGTATGGGGTTTTTGGATACTGCATCCACACAGACCGGCCAATGAGATCAGGCAGACAAGAAAAATAGTGGACAGGGGTTTCATGGGAGGAGGCCGTCAGGTTCTTCCCGGTCCGGGGTCTGGATCTGCTGTTCCAGAGTGTTTATTTTTTCAGTCAACTGGTCAATGAATTCGGTATCTGATTTTTCAGCATTAAGCAGGGCTTTGTGATATGCTTGCAGGGCTTTTAGAATCTGGCCGGTCTTGACATAGGCATCTGCCAGGTGCGTGGCGATGATAGCTTCATGATTGGTCAGTTCGGCCGCTCTTTCCAGAAAATCCACGGCTTTATCATATCTTCCCTGCCGGTAATAGACCCAGCCCAGGCTGTCCATGATATAGCCGTCATCCGGTTTGATGCCCAGGGCCTTTCTGATGAGGGTTTCCGCCTGGTCCAGGTGAATGCCGAGATCGGCATAGGTATATCCCAGATAGTTCAGTGCTGAGGCATCTTCCGGGTCCAGGCGGATGACCTCTGTCATGGTGGCGATACTTTCATCTTTGAGCCCGGCCTTGTCCTGAACCGTTCCCAGGCGGAACAGCAAAGAGGTGTTTTCCGGTGCAGTTTTCAAGCCTTCGGAAAGCAGGGCCATGGCCTTTTCCAGCTGGTTGTCTTCTTCATAAAACGCTGTCAGATAGGTGAGGATATCAATATCATCAGGGGTTTGCCGATGATGGAGTTCCAGAGAGGCGATGGCTCTGTCCGTTTCACCTGCTTCCCGGTACAGGAATGCAATGGTCAAAAGGGTTTTTTGTACTGAGGGTGGGCTGGTGATACCTTGAGGTAATGATCAATGGCCAGTTTCGGATTGCCACTGGATTCATGTTCTAGACCCAGAAAAAGTTAAAGTTGTCATTGTCCGGATCAGCCGGAAGCATGCCGGAAAAAACGACCACGGCATCGGCATACCGTTTCTGGGAAAGATACAGATCCACGGCGGTCATGAGCAGCCGGGTGTCGTGCAGCGCCTGGTTTCCCAGATCCATCAACTGCTGTGCCGCCAGTTCGGGCTGCCCGGTTTTGTGATACTGAAGGGCCGTTTCCAGTAGGGCCCGGTCATTTTCCGGTTCAATGGCAAGGATCTGTTCAAACATGGCCAGCAATTGGTCCGGGTCCGGATCATCCGTCAGATTTTCCGGGTCCTGAAGGATATCCACCAGCCGGAACCGGGGTTCAATCAGGTCGGGTTCCAGTTGAATGGTTGTCTGAAAGGCCTGTTCCGCTTCTTTGTGGTTTCCGGAAAGAAAATAAGCTTCCCCCAGGTAGAAATGGGCCACATAGTAATCCGGCATTCGGGCTGCCATTCGCTTGAACAGTTCCAGGGCCTCGGGAATCTGTTGGTTGTCCATATAGATTTTGCCCAAGCGCAGATAGGTTTCCCGGTTGTCCGGATCCAGTTCCAGAATCCGTTGCAACAGCGGGTAAACAGCTTGTTCCCGGGTGTCCTCTTTTTTCATGCGTGCCAGCATGAGCAGGTTTTCCACATCATCGGGATACTGTTCCACCAGGGTTTCGGCCATCGCCAGTGCCGTATCGTCACGGCTCATACCCAAATATGTCTGGATTCGATCCCGTTTCAGGCATGAGACATCAGGTTCCAGATCAATGGCTTTCTCAAGGGCTGCCAACGCGTCTTCCAACCGGTTTTTCTGATGCAGTATCAAAAACGCGAGATAATGGTAACGGGCTGACTTCCGGGGATCCTGCAACGCAGGGCCGGGAGGGATTGTGTCATCAAACATTGAAAGAGCCGGCTGGGGCGAAGTCGAAACCGGCTGTGCCGGTAAAACTTCTGGCGGTTGGAGGGACACCGGCGCAGGTTGAATCCGGCTGCATCCGGATAATCCGGCAAGGATTATCAAAATCAAAAGGACATGAAACGTTGTCTTGGTCATAAAATTAAGGATCACTCTGTATGGCTGATTATTGGGTATGGTCGTACATATCAAAATCAGGCATGTCTTTTTGAAAAACGCCTTCATTTTTTTTAAAATATTGTTTTCAATCTGTCGGACCCGTTCCCGGGAGATATTGTAAGTTTCGCCGATTTCCTGGAGAGTCAGCGGGGAATCGGAAAAAATACGCTGCTCAAAGATCTCCAGTTCCCGATCATTCAGGGTACGTTTAAACTTTTTGACTTTGGTGTGAAGAATGTCTTCGATTTCCTTTTTCGCCATCCGGTCTTCCGAAGAATCTGATTCCATGTTAATGAACTCGATCCGCTCAGTGTTGGAGTCGTTTTTCAACGGTTCATCCAGGGACAGGTCCCAGTTGGCCAGGCGCTGGTCCATGTCCACCACCTCTTTTCTGAGACACCCAGACGTTCGGACAACAGCTTTGGCTTGGGATCGAATCCCTGCTCAATCAGCTGCTGTTTTTCTTTTTTCAGCCGGAAAAACAGCTTGCGCTGCCCCTGGGTGGTACCGATTTTGACCATCCTCCAGTTGTCCATGATGAATTTGAGAATATATGCCTTGATCCAGAAAGAGGCATAATAGGAAAATTTGACGTTTTTATAGGGGTCGAACTTTTTGACCGCCTGGACCAGTCCGATATTTCCTTCCTGGATCAGGTCCAGCAGGTTCTGCATCCATATCCGCTGGAACTCCAGGGCGATCTTCACCACCAGACGCAGGTTGGAAGTGGTCATGATATACGCGGCTTCCTGATCCCCGTCTTCCTGGATGCGCCTGCCCAGCTCGATCTCTTCTTCCCGGGTCAACAGCCGGTACCGGGTGATCTCATTCAGATAACTTTGAATTGGATCAGATTTCACGAGGGCTTTGGTGCCGGCATTTCTGGTTTTGGGCACCGGAAGCAGAAAATCTTTTTGGTCAGCCGTTTTTTGTCTGTTTCGGATTGATTCTGATCAAGTGTATTTGTCATTCAATAAACCTATAAAATCTTACAAATCATAAAATTAATATTATATCATCATCGATAGCAGTATTAAAGCGATAAAATTATTAATACGGAAGAGCAGCGCCGGGTTGTTTTTTTTTCTGGACTTTTCGGTCGCTTCTTGCTAAAAGAATCGATCGTTGCGCCTGTAGCTCAGCTGGATAGAGCAACGGACTTCTAATCCGTAGGCCACAGGTTCGAATCCTGTCAGGCGCGCCACTGATATCAAGGGTTTTCGGCTTTTAAGTTGATAATCCTTTTTTTGTTTAATGTGGATCTGTAACGGGGTTTCTGAATTTTGTTGAGATCGATGTATCTTCAAAACTCTCTATGAATCTTGGCAGTGTTGATGGCTAAAAGAGTAGGTTTCAGACAGTGAAGCTGGTTAATATCAATTCAGCAAAAAAATACTCGAAATATTTTTTCATGTGCTATAGCAGCACAGACATGGAAAAACAAGATGATAGGAAATTAAGTACAGAAGTCCAGCAGGAACTCCGGTTATGGCAATCCGGCTCAAAAAATCGGGGAAAACCCACAGGGAGGCTGCTGAAATTGTTCATCGGCATTTGCAATGACAGCTATCATGGAAAAAGTAATGCCTCCTGTGGTTGCACTTCTGCTATAAAATTGCGTCCACGAGGCCAGCGTGTAAATTTGATTTCAATCATCACAAACCAGGGCAAGGTCTGATTTGTGATTTACAAAGAAAAGATGAATGCTGACACTCTGATCCGTTTTATGAAACGATTGGCGAAAGATACCAGTCAGAAAGTGTCTTTAATCCTTGATAATTTGAGGGTTCACCATGGTTATGTTGTTAAAAAGTGGCTTCAAGAGCATAAATTCGAAATAGAAATTTTCTTTTTTACCGTCTTATTCACCGGAGTTGAATCCGGATGAGTACTTGAACTGTGATTTGAAAATTGGGGTGCGCAGTGAGGCTCCGGTCAGAACAAGGGAGCAATTATCGAAAAAAGTGCTGTCACATTTGAGGATGCTGCAAAAGATGCCAAAACGGTTGGCAAATTACTTCCGTCACCCCAAAATTGTCTATGCAGCTTGATTCGGGAATTCAATTGCCGGAGTAATATTAAATAGCCGTTGCTCATATCAAGGCCAGTCTCGTAACTCACTGTTGTTATTTAAATGCTGCGGTTATGTCTCAGGACGATGTAAATGGCAGGGGCCTTTTCCGTAAGAAAAAGCCCCCGCAATTTTTCTACTTAGCCAACTTCATAACGCCTTTAAGGCTGACGTCATCCGGCGGATAGGCGGCAGGGATATTCCATTCAACTGAAAAATTGGATTGCTCATCCACATAATCCGTTGCTATGAAATACCCTCCGACGTTCGCAATCATACCGGCTTCGGGAATAAAGCTTTGATGCCACCAAATGGACCTATATAACCGATCTTTCTGGTCATAGCAGTCCGTTACGGGGATGAAGAAGGTCTCCTTATCCATATAGATGATCCGTTTGCTGTAAACGTAGTTCGGGTCCAGTTCGGTGACCTGGATCACATAAAAGGGACGCCGTTCCAGCTTTATATTTTTCATTGCGTATCCGTCGGTGCTGTCCACGTATTCGTCGCCGGTTGTCTGAAGTGCCACGGTCAGGTATTCCCGTTCATCAATGATGTCGAACTTCATTGGGAATCGATCAGGGGTGAGTTTCTGCGCAAAGCCTTCAGAGTCGTCTGCGGTTGCATTCTCTCCCGGAGAAGGGTCTTGACTATCGGTAGCGCTCTGTTTCCGGATCCGCCTGTAGGATGGAAGCCACATCAACAGTTGATCCAACTCCCGGGGATCCGCGAAATAGGTTTGGTGCCATACCAGGCCCCTAATATCCCTTGGGGATTGATATACGACAGCGACGATTCTGGTCTGCAGTCTTTCTTTGGCTGCTTCAGAAATCCAGTCGTAGGGTTCGAAGAGAAGACGTCCTTTTGAGCGTACCCCGAGCACTTCAATTTCATTTTCACCTTCGATTCTCAGATTCTTGTTGAATGAAAATCCTTTAATGTACCCGTGCTGGTCCCCTCCCCAATTGCTGTATTTGGAAAGATGGTTGTAAATGAGTTGGCGGCCTTTGAATTTACCGCTCGGCTTTGGAAAGGGATAGCCGGCCCCCCAAGTTTCAGTTTTAATGTATCCGTCTTCATCAAGTTGTGTCTTGCCGATGTTCTTTTTGGTTTCCTCTGAAATGGGAAGCGCCCAATAATATTGACGGGGCGGTATGATTTCAAAGTTTTGAATGGAACAGACAAACGGGGGGCCCGCTGGCCGGAGCCTGAATTTGAGCGGAGGAAGGAGAAGTTCATCGAACCCGGGATTGTTTTTCACATCCTCGAGGGAATACTTTCCCGGTTTGATATCGGGGGCTATCTTACCGACAAGGTCCGGTGCCTTGAACCCAACCAGGTCGGACCAGGCCGCCTTCATAACCTCCACGTCATGTGTCAGATGGTCCCAAATTTCTTTGGGTAATACCGTATCAGGACCAAAATTTTTCTGAATCGGACGAGGATCGTCAATTGGGTTTTTGTGGTCATACACTTCATTCATGCGGGGAACATAAGTTTTAGGGTGCGGTGGGCTAAAAGCCACGGCAGCCGAAATAAACAGAACCGACATGATGCATGAAATCAAACTCCATATCATGTATTGGCGAATTCGTCTCATTTGGTATCCTCCTTTTATTGGTATGCCGAAAATATGTAGCGGTTTAGAATTGATAAGTGACCGTGAAATACGCATGGTCCTTGTTTTTAAAAGTTTCCATTCCGTATCCGGTTCCGGCAAGGGAATCTTTAACGGTTTCAACACCGACATAGCCGATGCCGAATGACCAGGAGTCGTCATAGGTATAATTGAAACCCAACATGTAGAAATCATCTTCGGTCGTAAGATCGCGGGTCCAGTATATAAACGGGGCAAGTTTTGAACGGAGGTACTGGGTTTCTATATAGACGTCGACCTTGTAGTTGTCTTCTTTCGAATACCAGGAAAGGCCTCTCTCCGGGTAATCGAATATTTTCCGGTGGAAAATTGGGGCTAATGTTAATTCCCGACATTGGATTGAGAAACGGAATGTCTACTTTCCAGTCACAACCGATGCCCCACAGCAATTCATCTGTTTCCACCAGGGTCAGTTCATCAAAGTCCGAATAGACATTGTCAAAAAATAGGCAACTTCTACTCGAAGTACCGGCGAATAACCGCCCAATGAGGAAAGATATAATTGATCCAGATCCCGGGTCAAGGTGGCTCCCACATACTTCTGCCGGTGATATTCCCCGTTATAGTAGATGTGGTATGTTGGCAGCCCGTCCCAGGCAGAAAAATCCATATCCGCCAAGAATGCCGCGTCACTGGCCGCATAGTCTGCAAGCGGCATGGGAGAATTGGATATGCCATTAAAGTATATCAAAGTTATGAGGCTATTGGAAAAGTTTCCTTTAAGCCGTATCCCCCACTCGGTGCCGTCCCAGCCGCTCCTCTTTTCGATGTTTTCGACACTTGACCCCAAGTGGGCATAGAATCCGTCCCCAAAGTCTAAAAGATGTCCTGGGGCCCAGATACCTCCCTTGTCGTTGCCATAGTCCAGCCCCAAATCGGTTTGAAAATAAAGATTGGGATTGAAAAAGAATTCCAGCCCAAGATCCCATAACCAGGACGTTTCCATCGGTACGTAGTACTCTGCTTTGGCCATCCATATGGGCAGTATGGTCGTTTCGAACTTCACGTCGGTGAAGCCCCGCCGGCTGTCAAGGGGGTTGATTTGATCGGTGATCCGCATTCCGTCCATCTCCCCCCAGGATAGGATCTGTTTTCCAAGCCGGATATTCCAGTTGCCCGGCGTCCATGTAATGTGGAGTTCTTTTATAATATCCTCCGCCTCATCCAGAAAGTACAGATCATCCCGGCTTTCACTGAACCCTTTCTGGTTCCATTCGCCTGAATCGGAATTCAAATCATATGCCCAGTCCACGTTGAATAAAGCAGAACCAAATATCCTAACATTATACGAAGGGCAGTAATCGGCCTCAATAAGTGCCTGAAAAATCGCCTGCTGAAGATCGGATTTGGTGTCGTAGGCATCTTTGTTGTCAAATCTGTAGGCGACTTGTTGACTTATAAATCCAGAAAGTACCAGAGGTTTCTCTCCTCCCAAATCGATATTAATTACAGCCATGGAGGGCCCTGCAAAAAATACAAGACTTAAAGTAATGGCCAATAGCGCACTGCAGAAAGTGCGATTTCCAAATTTTCGCCGGCAAGTTGAAATCTTCATTGTCTCCCCCCTTTTTTAATTCTTTGAAATGATTCCTATGAACCCAGCCCCATTGTTACATGACGTCTAAACCCTTCCTTTTTTTTCTTCAACCTCCGTCATCAAGCAGTTTACAAACAATTCCATCTTTCAAATTTTTGTATTTATCCGGATGTATCAAACTGACACGCTGTTGCACGCCGTTCCATGAATTTCGGTTTAATCAAACAAATCAAAAATGGATGCAACGTCATAGCACCGACCATGTTCACGAACAGCAGCATGGAAAGAAAAAATCCCATTTGTGCTTGAAACTTCAGCCCTGAGATGAAGTACCACAGCAGAAGCGGCAGTATAAGGGTAACCCCAGTAAACACGATTCCCTTTCCGGCGGTGCGAACCGCTGCCAGAACTGTTTCAGTGTAGCTGTTACGATAGCCGTATTCCTCAATGCACCGGCTATAGAGGTAGATGGCAAAATCCACGCCGACTCCGACCCCGATAGCCGAACACGGAAGAGTATTGGGTGTGAGCCCCAGATCGGTGAATGCCATGTAGGAAAATGCGATCAGGTTCGACAAAATCAAAGGAATGGTCAGCATGAGTCCGGCAGTTAAGGACCGAAAGGCAATCGAACACATGATTAAAATTGCCAGCAGCACAAGGCTGTCCATCAGTACATGGGACTTCTTCATTTCCTCATTCAATGCGATTTCCATGCCGATCCTGCCCCCGGCCAGCTTGAATGTTCCAATGTCGGTCACAGCCGGGTGCGCTTTGAAATAGTCATACGCGGCATCCCGGATTCGCAGAATGTTTTCCGACGTGTGATCTGAAAAAAAACAATGTCATCTGGGTCCGTTCCCGGGTAGGGTCCATGTAGGAACTCAGTGTCGACTGTCCGAGATCCATCCGTAAATATCCCAGCAAACCGGTAAGCTCGATTGGATTGCTGGGAAGTTGGTAGTACAGGGGATGCCCGTCTCGAAGGCTGTAATTAACCATTGCCGCGAGGTTAATAATGGAATCGGAAAATTTATAAATATCCGGCAATGCATTGGCCATATGTTCGTCAAAATCTTTAACGTTTGATAGACTGCCGGATCATAGACCGCACCTTTTTCACCTTCGAAATAGAGTATGAAATCTTCTGAAGAAGCTTTAAAATTTTTATTGATGAATGCCTGATCCTGATTGTAGGTACTGTCCGGCCAGAGAATAGACGAACCCGGCGACGGATCTCCTGCTTTCAGTTTGGTAATCTGCCATATGCCCACCGCCAGTATGGCCACCACCACCCCAGAAACTACCAGACGTCCCGGGCCGATACAAAATTCAGCAGCCTCATGTTCAGTCGCCCCAACCAACTATTACCATCGGAGTCGTGGGTGCATATTTTTTCATGTTTTATTGGCATGTAGCTGCAGATGACCGGCACCATGATGCCGGACAAGGCGATCGTAATCATCCAGAAACTCATAATGATCGCAAGCTGCTGCATTAAAACAATTTTGCCACCGCCAGTACCAGGAATCCCATTGCATCGGTGAGCACTGCGGCAGCATTCGGTTTCCACATGGCTGCCACTGTATTGTATGTAGCCGTTGTCACATCGCAGGTTTATCAAATTCCTCCAGGTAACGATGGGTAATCTGCACTGAATTGCTCAGCATGCGAGCCCCCACAAGAAAGGCCAGTACGTATAACAAAGGGCTGAAATTCATTTGGATCCAGCCTGTAAACCCCAGCCCGAGAAGCGTGCAGATAGCCAGCATCACTGTTGGAGCGACTATCCCCAGTAAATTTCGAAAAATCAGATACAAAATTACCATCATCAGCCCCACGCTGATGGCAAACACTACGTACATCTGGTATTTGAAACTGTAGATCCAGCCCATCAACATGGGAAAACCGATGACGCTAATGGAGGTGTCCGCATCAGAATGGCGATCCACCACCTCTCGCATCAGCTTAAAGACATTTTCATAGGAAATGTTCTCTTTAAATTCAGTAAATATTAGTGCGGCGGATCCATCTTCAGCAACGAAAATGCCATTGTAGGAAGGATCTGAAAAAATGTTTTTTTCAGTCGGTCCATTTCTTCCGAATCGGCAGGAATATCCGGATACATGAGCGGTTCCACCCGTATTTCGCCACCGGAAAGCAAGTTCACTATTTTTGCATCGTTGGAAGAAATGGAAATGGTAAACTGCCGGTATATTTCATTCCAGAGCTCGATTTCAGAGGTAATATCCTTTATTTTTTCCAGCGTATTCTCATTAAAGATATCGCCATTTTTCCTGTTGACTGCAATCACCACTCTGCTACCCCCTCTCCGAAGACTTCGCCAAACCTTTTCATCAGCTGAAGATACGGATGGTTTTGCGGAAACAGGTCTGAAATAATGACATCGGTCTGGATTCTGGTAATACCAAAAGCGGCGGCTGCAGTAATGATCAGGACACCCGCTATAATTGCCAGACGGTTTCGAACCACAAAACCTGACAGCCGGCACGTGCAGCCGTCTTCTCTATTATTGGTCATCGTCAACGTTTTCTCCTTTCGGTTGCATGTCGACCCTGAATGTGACTGCAACTGCCGATTCTCTACTCGCTTTCCACCTTTTGCCATGAATCCTTGGCATTTCCCTGAAAGATATAAATTCCGGTGTCCTTTCCAACCGCTACATAAGCATTCTCTCCCACACCGGTGATATCCCCTATCCAGCTGTATTCTAGCACACGCTGTTTTGAGGGATTGCATTTAGGTGGAGTTACATTTGCATCTTGAAATGTTAGGCCTTCATCCCGGCTTATGAAAAGCCCTTCCTCGCCGCCGATGATAACAATGTCGGCTTTTCCGGCAAATACGCTTAGAAGATGTTTTTGGGAAGGTCTGTACCGATGAGGCTCCAGGATTGACCCCCGTTTTACTTTTCAACGCGTGACCCTCGATGCCGACCGCATATACCGTTTGTTCGTCAACCGCCGCTACACTGAAAAGAAAGACGTCACCGACAAGATCTCCCCCTTCATCGATATCGAAGTGCCCGGCCTGTGGGACCCATGTCTCCCCGCCGTCTTTTGTGTGGTAAATATATCCATATTCACCGACTGCCCAGCCGATCTTATCGGAAACAAAAGAAATGCTTTGCAAAGCCACTTCTTCTTCTTGAGCCTGAAGCTGAATTCGCCAGTTTTTGCCTCCGTCTGTGGTGTGTAAAATGGTGGTCCGCTCAGCCGATATCCATCCGGTGTCCGGGTCTGAAAAGTGGACATCGAACAGCCAGTGCTGAACCGGACTTTTCTGCTTTTTCCAGGTTATACCGCCATCGGTGGTTCGAAGAATCGTTCCAAAATCGCCGACTGCCATCCCAGCTTACTGTTCAGGAAATAGATAGAGGCCAGTGTGTGATCCGTGCCGCTCTTCTGCTGCTCCCAAGAGTCTCCGCCATCAGCCGTCCTGCCGATGATTCCCATTCGGCCGCATACCCATCCGTCGGTTTCATTGGGAAAAGAAACGGAAAAAAGATCATATTTTTTCCCAGAGACAGCAACGACATATTGCCAGCATCGGCAAGAAGCATTGTGGGGCTCAAATAGATCATTAGAAAAATCCAGAACATACACTTTCCAGCCCTTGTTCCGATGAATGAAAAAAACATGAAAGAGTTGCTTAAACTACCCATAACGTGTCCTCATATGAGACGATTGGTCGATTGAATAAAGGTCCTCTTGACACTATCTTAACCGCAACGTCCAAAGTTAATAGTAAAAATATAAAGTCACTGGCAGCCGATGTCTTTATTTCCAAACGGACGTCCAACCAAATTAATCCTTAAAAAAATACCTGAAGCATAATTAAAGCCGTCATTGTTTTCGAGCCGTCCCTATCCCCTCTAAGGCAGCATCCGGAATACCAGATTTATTCAAATGTGCAACTTTATCAGTGCTGCAACGGCGATTGCATTGCATCAATCACATAATGGGCACTCTCTCTTTTCAGCTTCATGCAAACTTTGTCGCATGCCACATATTCAATGGCTTCCCAGGGGCAGAATCGTGCATACAGGGGATCGCCTTCACATTGGTCGCATACGAAAGCCTTTCCGATACTCCCGGCGATGACAATCGCACTAAACGGACATACAAACGCACGCGAATTGCATCCGATGCATCTGTTTTATCCTCAACTCTCGATCCGTTTTCCGGATGGGTGGATATGGCGTTTGCAGGACAGACCACCATGCAGGGAGGATTTTCACAGGCTATACATTTTACAGGGATGCAATAAACATCGGCCTCTTCATGAGATCTGGCGATTCGGATTCTGGATTTGGCGGGATTCGTTTCACCAGCGTGGCCAATGGAATAGGCGGATTCACACAACCGACACTCCGTACATTTGGCATAATTGACAATCAATTCTCTTCGCGGCATTAGAAGCTTTTCCTTTCGGATATTAGGCCAATTCCATCACCCCCGGTATTGGGGACTTGTAGGTGATCATTCGGCTCTTGGCAGTTTTCCGGTTTTGGCCAAATCATCTGCAACATACCCGATTCCAGATTTTCAAGGGTTTTGCGAGCTGGTATTCCCGTTTTGAGATCTCATCCTCGTAATGTAATTCATAATTCCGGGTTTTGGCTGCTTCAAATTTTTCTGTTTTCAGCACATGGACTTTGCCGGGTTGCGTCTCAATGGACCGATCCATAAAATTTTTTGGGAGCTATCCGTATTCCGGTTTCCTTTTTTTCATCCTCGCTTTCTGCAAAAAAAGCGGCCTCTTTATCCTCATTCCCTACTATCTTATTGACCTCTATTTCATATAACAGGTCCGTTAGGAGGCATCAGAATTTCCTCATTGGAAGATTTGTCATGACGTTTTATTGCCAGTCATCATACATCGGGTGGCGCCCAATAGCAGCGCGCAGACGGTAATCTGCGCGCTGCTATCGAGTTCATTTTCACACAGATGCCTAATCAGCCTGAGGTCCACGGCCTATGCCCAACTGGTGGGATTGCTCTTGCCCGTGCGTTTCTCGCGAACGTCCGCCAGCAGACACAATAGCTCGAAGAAAAGGGCTGCAGCCAGGTGAGAAGAGCGATCAGTCTGGTCGAGATAAGGATTTAGCTCGACCAGATCGGCGCCGATGATGTTGAGCGTTCTTACCCCGAGAATGATTTCACGAACTTCGCGACCCGTAAGGCCAAATGGCTCCATTCCTCCGGTACCCATCATTATGGAGCTGTCAAGGACATCAACGTCAAGAGAGAAGTAGGTGGGTTCGGTTCCAATGATTTCGCGGGTCTTATCAATAACGTATTGGATTCCTTTGCGGTACACCTCATCCGCAGTGATAATCGTCACGCCGGCTTCGCGCGAAAAATCCCACATTGGCGTGGCCCGTCCCCGAGTGCCAATCTCAACCGAATGCTCCGGATCGATATACCCTTCGAGCACACCCAGGCGAAATATCATGCCATCATGATACACATCCTCGCCAAGCTTACCCAGCGAGTCGCAGTGGGAATCGAGGTGAATCATGCCGAAAGCCTCGTGGTCGTTGACTTCCGAAAGTGCCTTTATGATGGGATAGGTAATGGTATGTTCGCCACCGCACGCAAGGGGAGTTATGCCGGACTCGGCAAGCTCCTTAAAGGCCTCGTAGATATCATTAACCCGCATATCCATATTGCAGGCCGACCATTCGATATCCCCATAGTCTATGACATTGCATTGCATATAAGGACTGTTGCCGGTGGAATCGTGAGATGGACCGTAATGCCGGGACCATTCACGGACTGCTCTGGGGCCGTGACGTGAACCCGACAGGCCGCCAAACCATTCAGGTCCGTTGGACAGCCCACCATGGCGATATCCACTCCGTTCAAATCGCGTCTGTGAGGGGCCTGAAAGAAACCGGGGTGCGGAACAAAACCCGTCGAGTCGAGCGTATAGCCCTGCAAGATCGCTTGCTGCAAAAAGGCAGTATGGGTTTTTGCATCTTTTATGTCCAACAGGTCCCGGTCAAATTCACGATATTTTGCCATTCGTTCCTTGCTCATCTTAGTCATTTTTCTTTCCTTTCTTCGCGGTTTTGTGAGAATTTTTTCTGGTTTCGTGACTCTGAAGATTGTGCCCGGCTGCTCTAATGCGCAGATCTTCTCTACGGCAGCCTCTGGCGCTATCTAATGCCGCCTCGATAATATCCACCGCCTGTAAATCGGTGGTGAACGAGGCGCCGGTTGCTGTCACTGCCTTTGCTTTGATTTCGGTAGCTATCCGATATGAACCCATCAGATATCGGGACACGGCATGACTGATTAAAAGACTTGGGCTCACGGAAAACCACCGGTCGATGCTGATCAATGATGCCCTTTCCAGGAGGTCCTCAATAATAACCTGGTAAAATTTCTCAATAATTTTCTGTTTTCTTCTGTCTTTAATTTTTTTATACATTCGTGATTCTTCCTTATTTTACTGAATGAATGTTCAGATAGTATATATGGGTATCACTGCCGGCATCCTCATGTCAAGATGAAAAACGAATAAATTTCTTTAAAGGCATCCCAACGGTTTCTTGTCCTCCCATTCACAATAATTTTCTGTTTTCTTCTGTCTTTAATTTCTTTATACATCCGTGATTCCTCCTTATTTTACTGAATGAATGTTCAGATAGTGTATATGGTTATCACTGCTGGCATCCTCATGTCAAGATGCAAATTGAATAAATTTTTTGGTTTATCAAAATTTTGACTGAGCACCTTACCAGAGAGCGAGGAGTCAGCGCCGAATACCAAGTAAGCGATGCTGTAATGATGCTTATTTTGGGGTTCTGGCAGGGGCGAAACACATGAGTCATTTGGCTATTCTCAGATCCGATGAAGTTTTTAGGGCCCTTTTTAGGTGGGACAAGTTTCCGGTTAGCACATCCTTTGGTCGTTTTTTAAACTGTTTACCCGGAAGCACTACAGGTGATCAACGACAATCTCCGGGGCCTCACTGCACTTCCGGAAAAGGAATCCTGGCGGAAAATTGCAGGCCGGCAGGGATATGAAAGCACTAAATTTGAGTACAAATGTTCAGACTGGTCAAAATCCGGAATCTTTGTGGCTGTCAGGCTTCTCACTGACACAATAATGGAAGAGATACTCTATTCGAATCCGCAAGATATGAATACGACTGTTTTAGTTATGTCTCAAATTTAAACCTGTGCCCCTAGGCTACCCATAAACAATATGGTCCGCGGGCGGCAAGTGAGAACTGGATTGAATGGTGCAAAAATCAGATGGCATCAGGCAGCATACTGACAAGAGTGTTTTGGGCAAATTCAGCCAGTTTTCAGACTTTGATTTTGGCATACAATCTTCTGGCCTGGATGATGTGGCTGAATAATGAAGATGGTTTCAATGAAGAACCGAATACTGTTTGGATGAGCCTTATCAATGTACCGGCACGATTGATGACCAGAAGCAGGCAATGGGTATTGCGATTATCAAAAAGATAATCAATAGCCATAGACGGCCATAAGTGATTTTTATACTGACTAATTCCGGAATCGAGCTCATGATCGGACCGGCGATACCCGAGGATAAGAAACCGTTTGGATGCCTAAAAAAAAATTATTCAATTTTCATCTTGACATGAGGATGCCGGAAGTGATACCAATATGTACTGGCTGAACACTCATTCAGTAAAAACAAGGAAGAATTGCTAATGCGTAAAGAGGCGGAAGACAGAAAACAGGAAATTATTGAGGAATTTTACCGGGTTATTATTGAGGATGGCTTGGAAAAGGCTTCATTGGTAAACATCGCCCGGCGGCTTTCCGTGAGTCCAAGTCTTTTAATCCACCATTTTAAGAACAAAGATGAGTTGATCCTCAGCCTGATCGACTTCATTATCAAACGATACATCGGGGCTTTCCTCAAGATTATTCAGGATATCCATGATAAAAAAGAACGAATCCTGGCCATTATAGACGTCGTTTTATCCGAGGAATGGAGCAAGACCATTGATGACCGTGCATACATCACCTGCCTTTATCTGAGTCACCAAAACAAAAGGGTCAGGGAACGCCTTCGAGTTATGCACCGGATGTTCATCAATATGTTGGAAGAGGAAATCGCCGGACTGGTCGATGCCGACTCGGATGGTGACATTCAAGCGGAAAAAGTCACCCGGTTGATCATATGCGTGCAAGAAGGGCTGGACATTTATAAGGACCTGTTCCCCGAGGATCGTCACTTTAACGATCTGGGGAATATTTAAAGCCCGTCATTTTGAAATTTATTAAAAATGTGAATATTGGTACGGCAGAGGTTGGATGTTTCCATACATCAACTGACTGTATATTCAGTCAAAATAAAAGTCGGGTGCTACTGTGCATCCGGCACAAATTAAAGCTATAGGCCGGAATGAAATGAAATAACGGCAATAACCATCTTTATCAGGAGAAAAAAGAAATATGCTTAAGAAATGGCCGGAAAAAAGAAAAACCGCCTTCGAAATCAGGCAGTCACTTTTGAATTACGAGAAAATGTCTCATTTTCATGAGTTTGAAAAAATTTGTTTGACGAAGGGCCACACCTGACCTCTTCGCCGACGCTGCCTGGGGCGATTCGGTCCGGGAACTGGTCAGCGAGGCCAAGAAACGGTTTGAATGGGGACAGATATGGCATTCGGGTAAAGGGGCCCGTCAGATGGAACGACAAGTCATCTCGATGATGGGCGAATTGTTTCACAATGACGGGGCCTTGGGGTTTATCTGTTACGGCGGCAGCGAATCCGACATATGCGCATTGGCTGCGGCCAAGGGAAAGGCCTTTGTCAAACGGTTTCCGGATGCGGATCATTCTGATCCGTACGTGTTAATCGGCCTGGTTCCGGAATTCGAAAAGAAATCCCATAGTATTGTCATGCCGCTGCACAGTCACTATTCCCTTTATAAAGGATGCGCCCTTATGGGACTCGAACCGATTCCCGTTTTTCCAAAGGAAGGAACCGTCCATGAAATCGATCCGGCCGATATCAGGGCTGCGATTCGTGAGGATACCATCGGACTGGTGGGAACGGCCGGCACCTGGCCCTTTGGTTCAATCGATCCCATAGAGGAAATGGGACGTATTGCCGAAGAAAAGGATCTTTATTTCCATGTGGATGCCTGTTTTGGCGGTTTTATCCTGCCTTTTCTGGAGCGTTCAGGGTATCACCAAAACCTTGCCGCATGGGATTTCAGAGTGCCCGGCGTATCTTCAATTAGTGCAGATCTACATAAAAACGGCATGGTCCCGCCGCCGGCCAGCAGTTTGTATTTCAGGGACCGTAAAACCATTGATTACGCCAGAATGATATCGCCGCCGTTTGGTACGCTCAGCGGCACCCGGTCCACCGGCCCCATGGCCGCGGCCTGGACTATGCTGAATGCCCTAGGCATAGACGGTTACATTGCCGTAGCCGAACACTGCATGCGGCTGCGTGAAGAGCTTATCGAGGCCGTGTCCAAAATCCCCAATCTGAAAGTCCTGGGAGGCGGCATGATCAATCTAACGGTCATCTATTCCGAGGAGATCGATTTAAAACCGGTCAGCATGGCTTGGTGGAAGAGGGCTGGATGCATGTGGTCGATCAGAGTCCACCACCGTTGAGCCTTTGTGTTTGCACCATGCCACAGAACGACGGCCAGATCCAGGCCTTTGCCGATTCCCTGGCCCGGATTGTTGAAAAAGAAGGAAAGCCCATCAATCCGGATGAAACGGGTGATGCCTTCGGAATTTATGGAAATCTTGATCTCGAGCCGTAGAAACATGGTTGGTAACGGGATTGTTCGGTTAGAAAAGGAGGGAAAATGTGGTTGAATCTGATTAAATTCACTGTACCAATTATAGTGAGCGGCGTCTTTTTTATGGCACTTATGAAATCAGGTCAGGGAAAGACGATCCGAAAAAAATGGGCCTGGCTCAGAACATTTTAAATATGTTCGGTGTGGCGAATTTTTTGATGGGTGTCTGCTGGATAATAATTTTACTCACGCTTCTGCCGGGATTTGAATGGCTCCGGGATATCATGGTTACGGTGATCAGTCCCCATGAACTGGCCATTTTTCTGACGGGCATGTTCTTCTTCGATTATATCATCAGTCTCGCGATTTATAAAAACGTCGGAGACAGCTATTTTAAATTTTACGGCGGCGTGTTCCTGATGATACAAGCAATATACAGTTTTAATTTATAGTTTATTTTACCTGGTGGTTGTTACCGATTTAGAGGAGAGTCATGGGAAATATGACGGAAAAAAAAGGGCAAAAGAACAAAAAAGTCATTGTCATCGGCGCCGGTGTCGGAGGGCTCGGGGCCGGTTATTGGTTGGCCGAGAAAGGGATTGAAGTTGAGGTACTCGAGGCGACCCATCGCGCCGGTGGTCGCATGCATACCATGACCCGCAATGGCGATCGATTTGAGGCCGGCGCCCTGTTTTACCACTCCCATTATCGTCATTCGGTCGAGTTGATGAAAGCTCTGAATCTATATGATACAAAAACGTCCCATAAAGGGACACATTCAATTCGCTCGGAAAGACGGAACCGGATTCAAATACAACCACAAAATTCCCTATATGAGTCCTCTGGGGTTGGCCGGTAATTTTAAAATGTTTTGGTTCATACTCAAGGAAATCATCCTGAAAAAGCGGGATCCGTTGAATAAGATCCGGAATTCCCACCCCGAATGGGATGACATTTGTGTCTTGGATTACTGGAAATCAGGCTCCCGTTCAGACCGGGCCTTAAGAGATTTTGTGGTGACCCCGGCATCCGTGGCCACGAACGATGGTTGGCCCGAATACTTGAACCTGGCTCATTTTATCCACTGCATGCGGATAGACACGTTCACAGATTTTTTTGCCCTTGCCGGCGGAACATCATCCCTCACCGACGCACTGGCCCGACGTCTCGAGGTGCGATATGAAAATCCCGTTAATAAGTTGGTAGTGGAAAAGAATCGTGTGACCGGGGTACAAATGGAGTCCACCGGAGAGATAAGGCCGGCGGATCACGTAATCGTAGCCGTGGCCCCCATTTGTTCCAAACTGCTGCCGGAAGGAGAACTGACAGAACAGGGGAACTGCTTCAATCAAGTGCTCCTCAATCCTTACCCAGTGGCCATATTTCACCTCGGTCGACATTTGGATAAAAACGTATGGGCTTATTTTTCAGATATGAGTGAAAGAAAGACATTTACCTGGGCGGTAGATCATTGTTCCAAGACCCCGGACGGTGTTCCGGGTGCCAAGAGCATATTGACCGTCTATTCCGCCCATCCAGTAACCCTCGAACTAATTAAAAAATCGGATGAGGAGATATTGAAAATTGCTCGGGAAGACGTTGAAACTTTTATCCCGGGATTTTCCAATTACATCGAGGAGGAAGATCTCCACCGGCATGCCCACGCCGTAAGCCGGTATCCGGTGGGATCTTATCGTCTGGCCACGGAAATCAAGGAGAAGCAGGTGGGAAACGGAGTGTCTTTTATAACGGACTTTACCGGCGGTGGATATATTGAAGCGGCTTTGGATAGCGCTAGAACGGCTGTTGATAACATTTGCCGCATATTGGACTGCTAAGTTTCGAGTATGTTTACCATGCATAGTCATATCGCTAAATCGGTCTTTGGTAATTCTGTGAATATTCTCTGTGTTTGTAGAGGAAAAATCATGACAGTTCAGGATAACAGGGTCGTATTAATAACGGGAGCGTCGTCTGGGTTGGGCCTGGCCTGTGCCGAACACCTCCATTCGAAAGGCTATCGGGTGTATGGCACCAGCCGCCAAATTAAAAGAGATACGCCATCCGGATCATTTCAAATGATTCGGATGGATGTCTGCGATGACAATTCGGTTAAAGAAGCCATCGGGCGCATCGTGGCGGCCGAAAAGCAGCTGGATATTCTGGTGAACAATGCGGGAATTTCGGTAAGCGGTGCAGTGGAGGATATATCCATTGCAGAGTATAAAATCCAGTTCGAAACCAATTTTTTTGGGGCGTTGCGGGTCTGTCAAGGCGTGCTTCCGATCATGCGGGAACAGCGGAGCGGCTGTATTATCAATGTCAGTTCTTTAGCCGGACAGATCGGGCTGCCTTTTGACGGCGCTTATGCGGCCAGTAAATTTGCCCTTGAGGGCGTATCCGAAGCGCTGCGCATGGAAGTTAAAGCGTTTGGTATAAAAGTGGTTCTGCTGGAACCGGGGGATATCAATACTGGTATGACGGCTCGTAATTTACTATCCGAGAAATCGACTCCTGTTTATTCGGAAAATTTTAACCGGGCCCGGAAATCCGCCATGGTTAATGAAAAATGGGATCTTCTCCGGAGAGCATCGCCCGGATTATCGAAAAGATCATGAATACCCCTTCTCCCCGACTGCGTTATTCGGCCGGGGATTTGGTTGAGAAAATGGCTGTGCCGCTTAAAAGTTTTACCGTCCGGGATGTTCGAAAAATTCTGATGAAGCAATACGGCCTGACCGATGTCAAACCCAAAAATTAAGGGAGTGCCTGTCCCGGATTTTATCGATTACGGAACTGAAGGATGGTCGTTGAAATTCCGCTGTATGAAGAGATCATATAACCAATGACCATATTCACTATAGGTGACATCCTTAAAATGGGTGTAGAGAAGGTATTTCAGGAAACATTGAAAATAAGCGGCCAATGGAACGGACGGATTTTATTTAATTGTGGATCTCGATGTACTCGACCCGGCCTATGCACCGGCCGTAAACGATCCCGTTCCCAACGGGCTAACCTCCCGGGAATTGTTTTCCGTTCTACCAAAAATCGGTACGTCTAATAAGCTCAAGGCCCTTGATGTTGTCGAGTTGATACCGCGTTGCGATCCCGCCGGGCTGACGGCATGGACGGCGACAGCCTTTATCACGGAGATACTCGGTGCCAGAGCTGCGAGAATTTAGGGAGGTCTTGGATGGAGAGTTCTGAGTGTCAAGTACAATCCGGAATCAAGGAGAAACCGTTAACTTCAACAATTACCGTACTCCTTTTACTGAGTATAATTAGCACGGGGTATTTTGCCATTCTGCCTGCATTGGTGGGTGGCATGATCGATTATCTTGGATTTTCCGCTGAAAGGGCAGGACGAATCGTCACAGCCCAGATGGCGGGTGCGTTTTTAATGACCATTGCCGCCAGTCTGCTCATTCATCGGTGGAATCTCCGAACAAGTGCGATGATAGGACTCGCCCTCTTAATTGTCGGCGACATGGTATGCGGCTTTGTTAAGTCGTACAATGATTGGCTCATCATGCGATTCATCACCGGAATCGGCGCAGGATTGATCTGGTGTTCCATCGGTGCGGTGACAAGTCGATATCGCAACCCGGATGCAATTTTTGGAATATTGCTGGGCTTTCAATTTCTTTTTGGGGCCGTAAGCTTATATTTCCTACCTCATTGGCTTCCGCAAATTGGAATAAACGGCTTATTCTTCTGTTATGCGGCCTTCTCGGTGATCGGATTGATCTCTATTAAATGGCTGCCGACCTTTAGCGCAGCCATATCTTTGTCCGAAATCGAATACGAGTCTCTTAGAACACTCTTGAAAACGCCGATAATAATCGCTCTTGTTTCCGCTGTGTTCCTCTCCGCCGGAGAATCCGGCTTATGGACTTATTGGGAACGCGTCGGTATGAAGGGCGGGCTGAAGGCCGAGGAAGTCGGCCTCAGCCTATCCCTCAGCCAAATCGGCGGCCTTATCGGAGGACTGTTAGCCACGCTACTGGGGAAAAATTTGGTAGAAAAGGACCGATAGGGATTGGTATCACCTTAATTGTCGGAAGTGTCATTGCCGTTTTCATACGATCCGCTGAAATTCCCAATATTCTTTTTGTCGGGGCCACCTTTGTGATTTTTGCCTGCGAGAGTTTTGTCTGGGCCTATTTCTTCGGATTGTTCTCCGAAGTCGATCCATGCGGACGCGTGGTCGCCATTGGAAACATCATGCTCAATCTAGGTATGGTGATCGGGCCGGGATTGGCCAGCATTTTGATCCGTTGGGGGTACGCGCCGCTTTTCTGGATGATTGTGATTATCAAGGTATTGAGCGTTGTCCTGATACTTGCGGTACGGCAAAGAGAGGTGGCGCCAGCCTGTTGAACAATGGAACCGCCATGAGGATTAATTTTTATGACTCATAACAATTTTCAGCATTTTTATTATAATCCCTTGAACTGTCCAATTGTTATGAAAAACGAAGGTGCTTTACTATGAAAATGCACCAATGTTCGAAGTGCGAATATCATGTACTTCTGACTACAGGCACTTTGTTTCACTCTACGAATTTGCCTTTGGTAAAGTGGTTCTGGGCAATCTATTTGGCTGCTACCGATAGAGGCGAAATTTCTGGTTTGCGTTTGTCTGAGCAGATCGGTGTCTCTTGGCCAACTGCACGCAATATGCTAAAAAAAATTAGAACGGCAATGGGGCATTTGGATAGTATTTACCGGCTGGAAGATATCATTGAAATGGATGATGCGTTTGTGGGTGGCAAACGCCCAGGAAAAAGGGGACGAGGTGCTCAGGGAAAAAAGCCCACAGTGGTCGCCGTTGAAAGGCGAGGGAAGAAGGCAGGCTTTATGGCTGCAAAAGTTGTCGATACTATATTAACTCTGAATGGTACTTTTCATGGTGTTACTCATAAAAACTTACAGGAGTATGTTTCAGAGTTTTAATGGACAGATCCCGGCTGAAATGTAATATGGGCAAGACCAGTTGAGGTTGGTGGCATGAAAAGAGTGTTCAAAAATCCGCTCCAGCGGAAGCTAATTCCCTCGGGCGGGCAGATTATGAGGTACCTATTCTCGGGACCTGGCTTCCACTTCCGCTAGACGTTAAAGCAGCCCGAAAAGCTGAACTGTGGCTCATCCTTTTGACACCGGCGGAAATGTAAAAATGACGTTCAAATTGAATGAAAAACTGTCTCGACATTGGGTCCACCATAGAACACGCTTCTCATTGCTTTAGACACCAAAGTCATTGAAGGGATCGGTTTGACGACCCTATAGAGACATAATAATACGGAGCCTTCCGGCGAAGCCAACCGTTTCGATCGGAAGGCTCCACTGAGCTATCGAGAAAAACCGCCCCACCCAAAAGGGCGGTTTTCCATATCGATCTTATTTGAGCCACTCTTGGGTCAAGATTTCCAGGTCTCCCCGAAGCTTCGCCTGCTCCCACACAAAGTTGGCCACCCGCATAAAATCGGGGTCATCCTTCTGGATAAGTACCCCCATGAAGCTGACCCGGGTAAGGGGCTTGTCCATAAAGGCACCTTCAAGGCGATGGTCCTTCCGAGCATATACCGCCGCCTCGAAGGTTTCAGTGATCATGATGTCCCCTTTACCTTCGGCGATCATGCCGGGTATTTCCGCATTTTCTGGATGCACCTGTACCTTGGCATTCTTAAAATTGGCGTTAACGAATTTTTCGTTGGTTCCTCCGGGATTGACGATAACGGTACGTTCGGGCACATCCATGGCCTCCAGAGAGGTAAGTACGTCCTTGTCTTCCTTGCGGATCAACGCTACCTTACCGTTAGGAGCGTAAGGGGGCAGAAAAGCTGCCACTGCCACCCGTGAAACCCGTTGAGTGATGCCGCCCACAGCGATATCATATTTGTCTTCCTCATAATCTTTCATCAGGTTGGACCAGGTTGTGGGAACAAACTCTACCTCAACTCCCATTTCCGAAGCCAAAAGCTTGGCAAGATCAATGTCGTGTCCTTCGTAGTTGCCGCTCTCTTTATCCAGCATGGAGAAGGGACGGTAGTCTCCGGGGTTCCCACCCGCAGGACCTCGGTTTCTATAATTCTTTTAAGGCGCTCTCCTGCCCCTGCCTGCCCCAGGATAAAGGGAGAGAGCAAAAGCAAGAGTATTCCTCCGATGCATGACCAGATTGATAACGACCTTCTTTTTTTCATGATGCCGCCTCCTTTTAAAAGATTGAAGTTCACCCATGACCAAATGGGTGAAAGAATATCTTAGATATTGACTTAGCATTAGTATAAGAGTTTCAAGAAAAAATCAACATTTTTAACTGGCCGGTTTGCCGAATGCGGAGGACAGGTTGCCAGATTGATCGAAAACGACTATAATCATCAAAGCAACACAGCATGCCCCCAAGGCAATTTCTTCCCTTAAATTGCCAGAGGACGAACCTGAGTCGACACCTTGTCAAAAATAAGGGTGGTCATATATTCCCTGGGATTAACACCAATTAATCCAAAACGGTAAAATTTGTCTTTCTTGACTCCGTGTTTTCTGGTAGCATACCTCCCGGTATTCAAGATCTTTATATTTGGTTTTGCTCAATTAATAGTTGGTTGTGGTCGGGAGGCCCCTCTTAAAAAAATGGCAATTTTTTAGATGAAATTAGGTGTTGCTGAATGATGACATATTAAGGCGGATAGTATATAACTGCATGAAATATAGAGAGATTTATTGCATATGAAAGATGTTTCATTAAGGTGCGTTTTTCGGAGTTCGAATCCAAGTGTCGGGGGGGTCGAAGCCCTTGAGGTGTGCTATATTCATTGAGATTCCAGGAGGAAACCATGGCCCGTCAGAAAAAACAGCCCTCTCCAGCATGTGCGGCCTGCGATATATCCGTGCCCCAAAAATTGTGTTTTTCAGATCAGGGCAAAGGCCCAAAGGGATGTCCCACTGTTTCCCACCCATCGGTTTTAGATGCGGCCAATCAGGTCTATGAGGCATCGAACGTCAGTTCTTTCGCTCATATGGCATCGGTGCAGGAAGCACAGTGTTACGCGAACCGGGACCAGCAGCCTTATGTGATGCAGCCGTGCAAGACACGGATTGTGGAGACCTGTGAATTTGCAAAAAAAATGGGATATCACCGGCTTGGTCTGGCGTTTTGCCTGGGGCTGTCAGGTGAGGCCAGGATCGTTGGCGAGATCCTGACCGCCCATGGATTTGAGGTAGTGTCTGTGTGCTGCAAAGCCGGGAGGACCTCCAAGGATCTGATCGGTATCGCCGAACAAGACAAGATTTACAGAGGCACCGATGAATCCATGTGCAATCCTGTTTTCCAGGCCATGCTGCTGAATCATGAAAAAGTGGATTTTAATATTCTTCTGGGATTATGCGTGGGCCATGATTCCCTGTTTTTCAAGTATACGGAAGTTCCAACCACCGTGCTGGCGGTCAAAGACCGGGTAACCGGACACAATCCCCTGGCTGCGGTGTACCAGGCCGATGCCTATTACCGGAAAATCCGCCATCCTGATTTATGAAAATTCTTCTCACCAATGATGATGGATATCAGGCTCCGGGCATTCAGTCATTGTTCAGAGCGTTGGGTCAGAAACACCTGGTGGTCATGGTGGCACCAGACCGGGAACGGAGCGCGGTGAGTCATGGAATTACCTTGCATCACCCCGTGCGCATGCACAAGATTAAAACGGGAAGTCCCGGCAGCATTTATGCGGTGGATGGAACTCCGGCAGACTGTGTCAAACTGGGACTGGCAGAATGTTTCGAAACGCCGCCGGACTGGGTGGTTGCCGGGATTAACCCGGGGAGCAACATCGGCATCGACATCAATTATTCAGGCACCGCGGGCGCTGCCAGAGAAGGCGCGCTGAACGGTATTCCCGGTCTGGCGGTGTCCGTCAAGCTGGACCGGGTCATGGACTATGACAATCTGGCACGGTTTGTGGTTCATATGGTTGATGCCATTGGTGAAAAAGGATTGCCGTCCGGCACGTTTTTGAATGTCAATGCGCCGGGGGGCGCGTTTTCTGAGATTCAGGGTGTCCGGATCACCCGGCAGTCGCAGGACAATCTGTCCTTTCGGTTTGAAAGGCGGCAGGACCCCAGACAGCGCAGCTATTACTGGTACGGAAGACAGAAACCGGTTCCTGGCAACCCGGATACGGATGTCAATGCCATCTCACGGAACTACCTTTCGATCACCCCGATTCAATGTGATCTCACCGATTACAAAACTCTGTCGGAAATGCCGGCATTTAGCATTGACTGACCTCGTTATTTTCAGGGAAGCATAACTTGGATATGAACCGGATGATCGAAGTGGTCTTGCAGCATCCGTCAGTGCTGGCAGGGGTGACCATCGTGTCTGTCGCCGGAGTTGTATTCGGCTTCCTGGGAGTTTCCCGACTGGTGTGCTGGCTGCCGTCAAATTATTTCATGGTGTTTGAAAATCAAAAAAAATGCTCCAAAACTGTTCCGTCCACAGATGCAGATAGTCAAAAATCTGGCAGGAGGAATATTGATCTGCCTGGGTATGGTAATGCTGATTGTCCCGGGTCAGGGGCTGTTGACTCTGTTTCTGGGGCTGGTGATCATGGATTTTCCCGGTAAAAATAAAGTGATCCGGTGTCTGATCCGAGTGAAAACCATTCAGAATTCCTTGAACTGGATCCGCCGTAAAAAGGACGGTCGCTTTTTGTGTTTCCGGTTTTCCGGAACCGCTAACCCAGAGACTTTATCTTATTTGCGCAAAATCGCCAGCATTTTTTTAAAGAAGCAGGAATCTGGTCATCAGGCGTGATCACCGCGTCCTTCAGGGAAGCCCGACAGCTGCATTCTGCAGGGGGCAGTTCAGAGGTCATCAGGGACCGCAGCAGATTTTGGACGGATTCAATGGTCCGGCTGTAAAGGGCCAGCACCGATGCCAGGCTGGCGTGGTGAGACGGATCTTCTTTCCAGCAGTCATAGTCGGTGATGATGCAGATGGCAGCATAACAGACCTGGGCTTCTCTGGCCAGAAACGCTTCCGGCACGTTGGTCATGCCCACCAAGTGGCAGCCGGCCATGCGCAGAAAATGGCTTTCCGCTTTGGTGCCCAGACGGGGTCCTTCCACACAGGCATAGGTTTTGCCGGAAAGAAACGTCAGATTCATTTTTCCGCATGGTCCGCCATCCAACGGGTCAGGCCGGGGCACACCGGTTCGGCAGTGGAGATGTGGGCGGACAGACCGTTGCCGAAAAAACTGGACTGACGTCTGCCTCTGGTCCAGTCAAAATACTGGGACGGGAAAACAATATCCCCGGGATGGATATCTTCCTGAAGGCTTCCTGTGGCAGACACACTGATGATGCGGTCGCTCCCAGTTTTTTGAGCGCAAAAATATTGGCCGGGTAATTGATTTCATGGGGCAGCCGTTCATGGGTGTTGCCATGCCGGGGAAGAAACAGCAGTTCCGTGTTCCGGTACGCCACCTTTATTATCGGTGCGGAAGGAGAGCCGAACGGGGTATCCGTCTCCAATGTATCAATGGTTTCAAGTCCTTGTATCTGATAAAGTCCGGTACCGCCGATAATTGCAAGCATGGGGTGTCTGATCCTTAAAAAAAATTCGGGTTAATCTGTTTCGCCAGTTCAGCCACATACCATTAAATGCAGCAAATATCAAAATTAAAATACTAAGCCCGGCGGTTTTCCCCGATTTCCTTTGGCCAGAGATCCTGCCTGCCCGGCAGCCTTAGAAAAGTCTGAAAAGAAGCGGTGCCGCGCAGAGGCCGGGGACAACAAATGAGTGTCTTAGATCGTGTGAAACAGGATGAGAAAATTCATGCTTGATCTGCTTCAGGAAAAATTATAAATCTTGCAGCTGTATGCTGGACATACAATGCAAAAATGCTTAAATGGGTTTGATTTTAAATAATAAACCGGAAAACTGAGGACACAAAATGAGAGAAAAGCAGCCAGTGCTGCCCGGACACGCCCGGGTGGTCATCATCGGCGGAGGAATTATCGGGTGCTCCATCGCTTATCACTTGGGGCAGATGGGATGCAGGGATGTGGTTCTCCTGGAAAAAGATGAACTGACCAGCGGTACCACCTGGCATGCAGCCGGGCTCATGGTTACATTCGGGTCTTTGTCTGAAACCGCCACGCAGATGCGGCTTTACGGCCGGGATCTGTATGCCCGGCTGGAAAAAGAAACCGGACTGTCGAGCGGATTTTCGCCTGTGGGGTTCATCGAGGCGGCCGCCAGGCCGGGATCGGCTGGAGGAATACCGCCGGGTAGCAGCCTTCAACCGCTACTGCGGGGTGGATGTGCATGAAATTTCGCCTAAAGAGATCAAGAACCTGTTCCCTTGCCAGGGTGGATGACCTGCTGGCCGGATTTATGTGAAGGAAGATGGCCGGGTCAATCCCGTGGACGCCACCATGGCCCTGGCCCGGGGAGCCCGGAATTTCGGTGTGACCATTATCGAGAAAGTGCCCGTGACCGGGATTATTCAGAAAACGGGGCCGTGGCCGGGGTAAAAACGGCGCTCGGGGATATCAAGGCGGAAACCGTGGTCAACTGCGCCGGCATGTGGGCCCGGCAGCTGGGGGCCGCGGATGGCATCACCATCCCCAATCAGGCGGCCGAGCACTATTACCTGATCACCGAAGAGCTGGACAATATCCCCAAAAACATGCCGGTGCTGGAAGATCCCTCCCATTACGGGTATTACCGGGAAGAGGTGGGGGGATTGATGATCGGGCTGTTCGAACCAGTATGCGCCCCCTGGAAAATCGGCAGGGTTCCGGAAGATTTCATCTTTGGGGAGATCGAGCCGGATTGGGACCGCATGGGACCGTTCCTGGAAAAAGCCATGTCCCGGGTGCCCGTGACTTTGGAACTGGGTGTGAAAAATTTTTCTGCGGCCCGGAGAGCTTTGCCCCGGATCTCCAGGCCGTCATCGGTGAGGCCCCGGAGGTGAAAAATTATTTTGTGACGGCCGGACTCAATTCTGTGGGCATCATTATGGGGCCGGGTCTCGGGCAGATGATGGCCAGGTGGATCATGACCGGAAATCCCCAGTGTGACATCACGGGGGTCAATATGGCCCGGCTGCACCCCTTTCAAAACAATCCCGAATACCGGCGGCACCGCACCGTGGAATCCCTGGCATGGTATACCAATGCCACTACCCGTACCTGTCCATGAAAACCGCCCGGGGGGCCAGAAAATCGGCCATCTACGAGCGGCTGAAGTCAAAAGGCGCGTATTTCAGGGATGTCAGCGGTTGGGAAGGGGCGGACTGGTTTGCCCCGACACCGCAGCAGGCGGCCATAGAAAAACATGCCTGGGGCCGGGAGCCCTGGTTCAAGTTCTGGGAGGCGGAACACCGGGCCGCCCGGGAAAACGTGGTGCTCATGGATATGTCATTCATGCCCAAATTCCTGGTCCAGGGAAAAGACAGCGGCAAGGTGCTTGATTATATCTGCGCCAATGCCGTGAACGGCCCGGCCGGCCGGATCACCTATACCACGTGTCTGAACAATGAGGGGCAGATGATGGCGGACATGACCGTTACCAAACTTGCGTCAGGCCGGTTTTTCGTGGTGGTGACCGACACCATCCACCGCCATGCCTTGACCTGGATACAGCGGCACATCCCTAAAGACGCCCATGCCTTTGTCACGGACATGACTTCGGCATATGCCCAGGTGAATGTCCAGGGACCAAAATCAAGGGAAATGCTGCAGTCAGTTACCGACACCGATTTGTCCAATGAGGCGTTTTCTTTCCGACAGGCTCAGGAGATCGCCATCGGGTACGGACGAGTCCTGTGTGTGCGCATCACTTATGTGGGCGAACTGGGCTATGAACTGTATATCCCGACGGAACAGGCGGTGCATGTGTATGATATCCTCGTGGAAGCGGGAAAGGCATTCGACCTTACCCATGCCGGGTTGAAGGCTCTGGGCAGCCTGCGTCTGGAAAAGGGATACCGGGATTACGGGCATGACATGGACAATACGGAGGATCCCTACGAGGCCGGACTGGGGTTTACGGTCCGGCTGGACAAGCCTGGAGATTTCATCGGAAAGGGGGCGTGTGTTTCGAAAAAAGCGGCCGGTCCGTTAAAGCGTCGGCTGGCCCAGGTACTGGTACAGGATCCGAAGCCGCTGCTGTACCATGGTGAGGTCATTTTCCGGAACGGGAAACCGGCCGGATACGTGAGGTCCGGTTCCTACGGCCACACCCTGGGCGGGGCGGTGGGATTGTTTATGATCGAAGCGGAGGCGCCGGTGGATGACACGTATGTAAAAATGGCAGATGGGAAATTGATATCGCCGGAAAAACATGTCCAGTCAGGGTTTCTTTGACACCGCTGTATGACCCGGAAATAAAAAAAATCAAACGATAAAACCATGGGGATTTGGGTCAGGTTTGAACCGGTTCCGCCTGTACACGAGGCCCGTATCAGGCATCTGCCTCATTTGACAACCGAAGTTTTTATCAGCGGTGATATGAAAAACCAGGCCAGGCCAAGGACCTGGAGGCTCAGCACCATGAGAAAGGCGGCCGGGTCATATTGACCGGGAAACAAAGAATCCCATTGGTTGATTATCGCGCCATGGCCCATTGCAGGGCAAATCCACACAAAAGGCCCCCGGATCTGTCTGGAGAAGGGTTCCGCCGATACCCCGACCCGATCAGGGCCCTCCCGATGATCAGGCCGGACAGGACAAACACAGCGGCTCCGGCGGTGGCAAACATCAGCAGCACCGCTTCCACCACCCGGGGGCCGAACCGGTCCAGCAGAATGCCCAGGGAAGCTGAAACGCTGCAAAGGGAATAAACACCCGGAACAGAAGGGGCAGGGGACCCGAGGAACGGTTGATTGGATCCTGTCTCAGCACCTTTGCTGATTCTGATCATGGCGCCCCTGTTTTCCCGGTTCCTGTTTCCGGGTGTGGTTTGATTGGATCAGATAATTTTGTCCAAGGTTTCCATGGACAGCTTGAACACCTTGTCATTAAACCGGGATTTCAACGCAAAAACAAGCATATCTTTGTTGAGCACGATTTCATGTTTGGCCAG
>LQAH01000088.1_pt1 | contig 32002 bp, 40 predicted proteins | sample 1535791 | NCBI WGS metagenome assembly LQAH01 (sample SAMN04331585, study PRJNA305678) | bioreactor metagenome | isolation source: bioreactor_4 inoculated with Wadden Sea sediment 2nd replicate of a... | place: Germany:Bremen
TATGATACCTTGGTGGCTCACACCACTATTGTTTTCCTGCGGTATATGTTTTTGACGTACCAGCACCGGATAGAGACTGATGACAGGACGTTTGGGGAATTGTTCTATGCCTGCTGTGACAAGGTCTCCGATATTTCTTTTGTTAAATCGCTTTACAGGATAATGACGCTTGCCGGCAACCAATTGAAAAAGCTTGGCAGCTATTGCGAGAAAACAGCGACAGCCTTTTTTGATGCGGCCATGACTACAGCACTGCAATGTTCCTGTTTGTTAAAAAACGAAAGTTAGGCAGTAATTTTTAAACCCGAAAGTTGAATTATAGGCTTTATTCATAGGCGACTTCAAGTTTTTTTACTACTATTTTACTCTTTTTTATACAACCACCGGGTAAATAAGGTGGTCAAAGGTTTTTAAATTCATTTTTTTGATGGTGTGAATTTTGCTTTCTAACATAATGGCAAGCCAATTTTCAAATCAGATCAATGATAATTGCCGCCTTGGCCTTTGCTTTTCAGCAACTCCAAAACCGGAAGAATCTCACTTTCCATGGAAAGCCGGCCCAGTTTCTGCCGGACGAGGGAACGGCCTGCTCGATAATAGGGGTTTCGCCAAGGTCGGCATGTACGACTGCTTTTCTGAGAAAAGCATGAACCAGGGGATTGTCCAATATTTTCGCATGCCAGGATTTGAAGGATAGATCCTTTATGTTTTCTTCCAGCAAAATCAGTTTTGCGTTGGCATCATTTTTGTGCCTGTTATAAATACCTTTCGTTAGCTTTTCCGTTCTTTCAATGTTTCGACTTTAAAAATTCTCTATACCAAACAAAACATAGTGTCAATTATTTTTGTATCAACAGGACCCACTCATGCAGAACTTCTGAACGATCAGATAAAACCTGTAATGATACGCAAAAACCTGTAATGGTTCGCATATTTCCCTGTGTTGATGTATAGAAGGCTTCGTAAGTTGAATATAACATGATTAGACAGAGGTGATCAATGTTAAACTCAATAAGGAATAGTTACAAAATAACTTGCTCTAAATTGTTTCCAAAACCCCTTAAAATGCTGGCGATTTTGAAAACAAAAAGTTCAAGTAATTTTGAAGCCGATCCTAAAAATGCCTGGCTGGTGTAATTATCGGCCTGCTACTGTTTTGTTCAGTAAGTTTTGGGTCAGATCAACATGATGAAACGTCTCTTCAAACCCTCACTGTGACCGCCCATAAAGTGGAAGAGGATGCCCTTAAAATTCCGGTATCTGTTTCCGTATTTTCCGATACGCTCTTAGAAGATGCCAAAATCAGCAACATAATGGAGATGACACGGTTTACGCCAAATGTGTACATGAAAAAGTCCACATCGGAAAACATGATTTCCATCAGGGGATCACCCCGTTTGATTCATCTATATATTCTTCCACAGCATTATACGTGGATGATGTCCTCTTCCCTTTGCACTATATGCATAACCTTGATTTCTTAGACATAGAACGGGTGGAAGTGCTCAAGGGCCCCAGGGTACATTTTACGGAGGCAATTCAGAGTCCGGGGTCATCAATGTGATCACGCGGCAGCCCACTGACACTTTCTCTGGAAGCATTTCCTGTGATGTCGGCGCATATCCCTCAGCCGATGAAGACCCCTTTTTCAGCAAAATCCGGGCCGGCGTGTCCGGACCGCTGCGACCAGACCAACTCTATTTCGGGGTGTCTGGGATGTGGGAGAATAATGAGGGATATATGATCAATGCAGAAACAGATGAAGATGATGCCGGGGAAATGAAGCGATATAACGGCAGGTTTACACTCCGTCACACCCCCTCAGATGCATTTTCTGTTTCTCTTGTCGCCGATGCCATGAAAAACGAAGACAAGATCGGAGTATACCGGTTTGAAACCGGCCCCTATATCACCGACCCCTATACTGTCAGGCACGAACAGACGGACTGGTCCGATGAAAATGGAAACGGGCAGGCCCTTAAAATTAAATACCAGGGCAGCGGTTTTGAATTTCTTTCTGTCACCGGACGCAGGGACTATGTCAATAACAACCAGCAGGATTATGATTGTACATCTGACCCATGAACAACTGGGGGAAGTGGTTGCCGACTATGACGACCGTATCCTGACACAGGAGTTCAGGCTGTCGTCTGACAATGCTGCGGCGTTTAAATGGCTGTGCGGTATCTATGCTTTTAATGAGGATACAAAAATTCAACGGGCCAATGCCGTTGCCATGACTGACGATTTAACCCGTATTGACAACAAAGGGTATGCCATATACGGAAACGGGACATATACCTTTTTTGACCGTCTTCATTTCAGTGCCGGGCTCCGGTATGACGTCCAGTTTCAGGAAGGGGCCAGCCGTCGGCAATTCTATGATGGTTCCAGTGACAGTCCGGGCGGCCTGTCACTGGAAAAAACCAGAATTTCAAAGAGCTTCTGCCAAGAGTTTCCATGGGATATGACTTGGCTGATAACATCTATGCCTACGGCCTGGTTTCAAAAGGATTCCTGGCAGGCGGGTACAACTATTCCATGGCAACAGATCCCTACACCTTTACCTATGATCCCGAGTATGTATGGAACCATGAGGCCGGCATCAAGGCCTCGTGGCTGGACGGACGTCTGTTGACCAGTCTTTCCCTTTTTTACCTGAAAATTTTGGACAAGCAGGTATTTGAACAGATCACAGGCAGCAATCCGGGTACAAAAATCGACAATGCCGCCAAAGCCCATACCCAGGGACTGGAGTTGGAAATCAGTGCCCGACCTGTCCGCGGGCTGGACCTGTTTGCCGGGCTGGGTATCATCAAAGGAAAATATGACGACTGGATCGCTACCGAGTGGAACGATACCTTCACCGGCCACACTAAAACCGATTATTCCGGAAAAGAGCTGCCCAACGTACCTGAATACACGTTCAACCTGGGAGCCCAGTACCGGTTTATAAACGGGTTTTTCATAAGAGCTGATGTCAATGGAGTTGGTTCTTTCTACGGGGACCACGCCAATACGGTCAAGGAAAAGGAGTACGCCCTGGCAAATCTCAAGCTGGGCTATGAATCTGAAAAATTCGATGTTTATGTTTGGAGCAAGAATGTGTTTAACAAGCATTACCACACCATCAAGTACGATTGGGACGGTATGGAACTTGTCCAGGACGGTGAGCCCTTAAGCGTCGGTTTATCCGTTACATGGCGGTTTTAGAAATCGATGAAAACACATAACCATAAAGCGTTTGTTCCCAAAAGTGCTGAAATTATTGAAAGCGGAACCAGCAGGGGAATGTCTCATCTGATCCTTGCCGGAGTTTTCAACTGTCTGATTGTTGTGCTCAGCCACATCCTCTATGCCGTCCATTCCGTGGCCGGGTTGTTCATCCTGTCCTATTTTCACCAGGCATTTGAAACCTGTTCTTGGCTACGGTATATATTCTCATGGTGTTCAAAGTGCCAAACCGACCGCTAACCATCAATGCCGGGGTATGGGGATTTATGGGGCTTGCCATGGGATTCTGGCCGGTCATATTGGTGGCCTTCCCGGCCGGGATCGCAGCGGACTTGTTCATCCGAACCAGAGGTCCCGGAAAACCGTGGAGTATCCTGATCGGCTATACGTTCTATGCCACCGCTCTTTCGGTGGCCAACGGGTGGCCTCTGCTGCTCTTGAAAAACAGTCAGGTCGTTTCTCAGACGGCACAGGTGGATCCGTTTTTTCCGGATTGGTCAGCACCGTCACTGTACCCCTGTTTTTCATCCAGGTGGCAATATCCATGATAACTGCGGTTATTGGCAGTACGATTGCGCTGAAACTGCTTAACAAACACTTTAAACCGGCAGGATTGATGTGATGAAAATTAATCTGAAGATCAATGACTGGATTACTTCACTGGACGAGCGGGCTAAGATTGCAGCGGCCTTTTTATCGGCATTGCCGCATTTGCCTGCATCCAGTGGGAATCGGAAGTGGTCCTTCTGGGTATTTCCCTTCTGCTGTGTGTCTCATGCCACACCACTATCGGGGTTCTGATTTTTGTTGCTGTGTTGGGCGTTCTGACGGGAGCTATCTTCTTATACCAGTGGATTACCGGCAATGACACCCTTTCAGGCATGGGTATCATGTTCATGATTCTCAAATTTGGGCCGTTTTGTGCCATGATGGTCTTTTTGTACAAAACCGTTAATACAGCGCTTTTTTTAAAGGCCATGGCCCGGATGAAAGTACCTGCCATGATCCTGGTCCCCTTAGGGGTAACCTTCCGGTTTATGCCCTCTTTTATCCGTGAGTTTTCTCATATCCGGGATGCCCTGGCCTTCCGGGGTATGGTTCTGACGTCCAAAACAGTATTGAAACAACCATTTAAAGTGATGGAATCGGTTTTAATCCCCCTGCTTATGCGCAGCATTCTCATCGGTGAAGAGTTGTCGAGGGCCGCACTGGCCAGAGGAATCGATGCACCGAACAGGCCCAGTAGCATCCACGATATCCGTTTTCGCCGGAAGGATACCCTATGGTCAGGTCTATGGGCAGCAGGCATATGTCTGATCCTGTACCTGGACCGTAGCAAAGGGGGAATATGATCCGTACAGAGAATTTGAGTTTTTCATACGTTGGCAATAACAGCAGCTGGGGGCTTCAGGATGTCTGCCTGGATGTGGCACAGGGTGAGTGTATTGTGATCTGTGGGGCCAGCGGATGCGGGAAAACCACCCTGACCAAGGCTTGAACGGATTAATTCCGCACTTTGAAGGGGTGGCGGGCCGGCCGGGTTCTGTTGAATACTGGAAGTGCTGCCAGGGATATGAAAGATATAAAACCCTATGAACTGGCTCGAATCATCGGTTCTGTGTTTCAGGATCCCAGATCCCAGTTTTTCACTACCCGGGTGGCGGACGAGATTGTCTGGGGGTGTGAGAATATAGGGGTTCCAAAAGAACAGATGAAAGCACGCCTGGTAAAGGCTCTGTCTCTTTTTAATCTTGACGCCCAGCAGGACAGGAATGTATTTGAACTGTCCAACGGGGAAAAACAACGGGCTGTATTCGGTTCGGTATGGGCGATGGCCCCCCGGATCTATATCCTGGATGAACCATCGTCCAACCTGGACCCGGGTGCTGTTCAGCATCTGGCCCGGATGATCAAAGCGTTGAAATCACAGGGACACACTATCGTGATTGCAGAGCACAGGCTATATTACCTGTCGGACCTTGTTGACAAAATGATCATCATGGATGGCGGCCGGATAAAATCCTGTCATGGTCGAAGGGATATCCAGAAGTTCTCTTCCTTGGAACTCGAGCGTTCCGGGCTGCGGCAGATGGACCTGACACGTCACCGGTTTGCATCATCAAAGCGCTCAACCGCATCCGGACCCTGCCTGGTACTGGAGAATGTATCATTCCGGTATGGGAAAATATCACCCCCGTGATTAAGAATGTCAATCTTGAAATAGCCGGGGAGAAATCCTTGGGCTATGCGGCCCCAACGGTTCCGGAAAAACCACATTGTCCCGCCTGGTATCCGGTCTGATCAAAGAGACAGCTGGAACCATTTGCCTTGAAAAACAGTATTGTCATCAAAAGAACGGCTCGCAATCTGTCATCTGGTGCTTCAGCAGGCGGATCATCAATTGTTCAGGGCCAGTGTCCGCCAGGAACTTGAGACCATGCCCAAAAAAGAGAAACAAATGTTCCGGATATGGAACAGGTCATTGAAACAATGGGGCTTACCCACTTGATGGACTGTCACCCCCAGGCTCTGTCCGGTGGCCAGAAGCAGCGGCTGGCAATTGCCTGCGCTCTGGTCAGGGCACCGGAATTCCTGATCCTGGATGAACCCACGTCCGGCATGGATGCAGGAAACATGGTCCAGCTGACCCGCATACTTAAAGCTTTTGCTGACAAAGGCCATGGAATCATTATCGTGAGCCATGATGCTGAATTCATTTCAAGGGTCTGCTCCCGGACAGTACTCCTGGATCAGGGAAGCGTGAAAACCGACCGGGAACTGTCATTGATGAACAATGACATTGCCGGTTATCTGATTCAAAAAAATTAAAAACTAAAACAAGGAAAGTTATGGTAAGCATTGTGGAAACTGGTCTTGATCATCAGGAAATCAAAAAGATGATATTCGACCATGTTAAAAATCGATTGCTGCTCTGTGCCATTGATCTGAAAATTTTTAACCTGCTGGATGCCCCTGTTGAAGATGACCGGTGTCGGCACAGCTAAATACCCGTCCGGGCAATACGCGGCTGCTGCTCAACACACTTGTGGCATGCGGTCTGGTCATATATAAAAACGGAAAGTATGAAAATACAGATCTGGTCCTGGTGTCTGATACCCTGTGCTACGAAGGGGAGACACTGGACAGGATTGTCAGCAGTATATCTGATGCACTCAATCCCGGTGGCGTTATGATAGGAATTCACGGCGTGTTGACAAAAGACAGAACCGGGCCGGATCACATGGCCCTGGGTATGCTGCCCGATGCTCTCATGGCCCGGGGAGAACTGCCCGATGAAGGATTCCTTCCCCCTGCCTTATTCAGGAACGGCTTCAGGCAGGTACACACTAAAAATGTATTCATGGTATATAGTGAAATGGAGGTGGACATTGCAAGAAAGTAACGAAGGAAATAAAAACATTACTCTTGTCAGGCTGGCAGATATTATTGACATGCTGGCAGGTCACGACAACACCTATATCCGCAGCCTGGCCTGTGCTCATCCCTTGAGACTCCCCGTCCTTGAGAATATACTGAATTGGCTTGACCTGGAAGGAAAAGGGCTGGATATGGGCTGCGGTATCGGTCTTCCGGCTGTGACGGCTGCCGGCAAAGGGCTGGAAGTAACCGGGGTGGATATGGAACTGCGTTTCTTGAAACCGCACGTTCCATCGCGGACAAACTCCTGCTCAAGGAATTTATGACATTCGTACAAGGGGACGCCTTTGATCTTGAATTTGAAGATGCTTACTTTGACTGGGCCTGGAGCATGGACTGTGTCAACTATGCCAAAGGGTTGAACGAACAACCCCTGTCGGAAATGAAACGGGTGCTGAAACCCGGAGGACGGCTGATCCTGGCGGCATGGTCCTCCCAGATGCTGCTGCCGGGATATCCGCTGTTGGAAGCCCGCCTGAGTACTACACAAGAAGGTCTGGCCCCCTTTGAAACCGGAATGGACCCGATCCGGCATTTCTCGGCAAGTGCCCGGGTTTTCCAACGTATGGGATTTGAAAATATCCAGTGCAAAACCTTCCTGCGTGACATCACGCCATCCATGACTCCGGAAGAAAAACGGTCGCTGGGAGACCTGTTCAACATGCGCTGGGGACAACAACCGTCCGGTCTGAATGAGGATGATCAGGCCCTTTATACTCATCTGACCGATCCTGGGTCAGATCGGTTTATTCTGACGGACCCCGGTTACTACGGATTCTTCACCTATACCGTTTTTTGCGGCACAAAACCTTAAAGAAGGAGCAGCAGTCAGATGAATAATAAAAAAACAGACAGTATCCAAGTTCATGAAAAACATGCCGGACAATATGACAAGGGGGTACTCGCCCTGGATTGCCATGACCATGATGTCCTGTTTGGTTTGGGGTTTGAATATATTAAGGCCGGGGAACGTCTCATAGACATCGGCATTGGAACCGGAATGTCTTCCGCACCCTTCCACAGGGCCGGTCTTCAGATATCCGGTATTGACGGGTGTGCGGCCATGATCGAGCAATGCCATAAAAAAAAAATGACAGAATCCCTTGTGACCCGGGATATTACCAGCCGCCCATTTCCCTGGGAAGATGGCTGGTTTGACCATGCATTGGCCTGCGGGGTGTTTCATTTTTTCAGCCATCCTGGATTTATCTTTGAAGAGGTCTACAGACTGATCCGTCCCCAGGGTATTTTATGCTTCACTCACCAGCTGGCGACCCGCGCGGAATCGGATGTTCAAGAACGGGTGATGGAATCGGTTCCCGTATTTGCCCACAAACCGTCATTTATTGGGGAGCTGGCCGCAGACACGGGGTTTACTTTGAAAAAAACCCTTTTGTTTTACCTGTATCCCTCTTCCAAACCATCAGACCGGCTTCTATTCAGGGCCTGTGTGGTTCAAAAATCCAATGCATGACCATGAATCGGCCGGTCATCGGCCTATTTGAGCAATGTAACGGGCGGATATCCAAACTGACGGGTAAACGCCCGGGTGAAATGAGCCCGGTTTGCGTAGCCCACTTTGAAAGCCACTTCCGATACGTTTGTATCACCCTTTTGCAGCAGTTCACGACCTTTTTCCATTCGACGGTTCAAAAGGTAGGATGAGATGGTGGTGTGAAAAAGGTGTTTGAATCCTTTTTTCAGTTTAGTCTGGTTTAGCCCGGTTTGCCGTGCAAGCCGGTCAAGGGAAGGTGGGTTGGGATATTGGCGGTCCAGGATACTGCGGACACGGCAGAGCTGTTCCCTTTCCCGGCTGCAGGGGGACGCTTGCGGCTTTCCGTCAGGGACAAAGGAATGGGAGCCGTGCTAAAATGATCCATGGCCAGCGCAATCAGTTCAAATGCTTTAGAGGTAAGGTAAATAGTCTTTGCTGTGCCGTTGAAATTGCAGGCCATCAATTGCCTGACAGCCACCCCCATCCGGGGGCTAAGAGGCTGCTTTGTATGTGAGAAAATATCAGATGATTCCGCCATGGAGAAAGGCAGGGCTTTCATGAGCCCCTCTCTGACACTCTCATATGGCAGCATATCGGGTTCTATGAGCAGGCTGACAAGCAAAACCGGTTCATGGGGTAAGCATTCAATGTATCCGTTATCGATTTTGGATCTTGACAACGACAGGTCAAACTGACCGGACCAGGTTCGGTAGGTGGGAAGCTGACCCGGCCCGGCCGGAGTCCAGTTAAGGTGTCCGGACATACAGATTGAGAGCCCAAGAGTAAAATATTCCGGGACAACCCGGGCACACATTTTTTCGTTGACTGTATAATGTTCAACATAGAATTTCAGTCCGGGGCCGAGAGATATTTCCCTGCGATATCCTTCACCAATGTCCCCGGGGATGGTCAATACCGTTTCCAGCTCATTTTTGCCAGGTTGTTGACCATAGGATTGAAATCGTTCAAATAATATATTTTTATTTATCATAATGAATTGCATTAGACACAAATAACTTTATATGAAAAAGTTAACTATAAGAGTCACACAAAATTGTCAAGTAAAATAAAACTGGGAACAGCGGGATAAAAACCAGCCATCCCTTATCACGGGCACACCAGTCCGTGTCCGGTAAAAATCAGATTCAAAAGGCCGGGTGCTCAGGCCTGAGCCAAGGCCCGGCTAAATTTTTGTTTGTGCCGATGATCACCTTTTTCGATAACTGTCCCCTTCCATGATAAGGATCTCAGAGTTGTAAACGAGGCGGTCGGCAATCGCTGTAGCAACGCTCGTTCCGTCAAAAATGTCTCCCCAGCAGGCAAGCGGCAGGTTGATCGTTATGATGGTGGACTCTTTTCCATGCCGGCCACTGATGACCTGGAAAGACAGATTTGATCCTTGTCTGCCCAGCGGAAGGTAACCAATTTTGTCACAGACCAGAAGATCCTGTGATTGATAGAACTGAAGCTTTTTGAGCATGGTATGATCATTTTCAGCTGCCACCAGCTGATTGATCATGTCCATGGCGGTTGTAAAAGCGTTTTTATCCCGGTCTGGGTGGCGGCATACGCAAAACACTTGGATAAAAAGTTTTGCCTGTCCCGGGGTTTCCGATCAGTATGATGTCTTTTTTCGCCTGGATAAATCCAAGATCCAGCAGGTTCAATATCCGGCTTTTCTGCTTTTGACGCGATTCATGATGGGCAAAATCAAATTGGTCGATGGTGGGTTTTTCTTCCAGTTTTGATTGTTTGAACCGCAGATCAATCCTGGCTTTTTTGCTGTTTTCGATCTCAATCTCCAGCAGCCGGTCACTGACCTGGAGGGGAGTCAGATTTTTCTGGGCACTTTGCTCCAGGACATTGGGCAGGTTCAGTGCACAATGTTTCAAACGAAGTGATTTGAATTTATCGATGACAGATTCCATTATTTTTTCCTCCGTGAAAGGGCCAGTGCATCGTATTCAGCCAGATTGGGCTGTGGCAGCCTGATCTGATTCAGATCTTCGTTCTTCAGGGCCACTGGACGGTGGCGGACGGCTGGTCTCATTTCCTGGTGAAGGATGTTTTCCACATATTCAGATCCATACAGTTTATGGACCAGCGCTTTTCTGAGAGCATATATCAACGATGATGCCCCGTATTTATCCTGTAATTGCAGAAGATGTCCCACTGTCTTTTTTAACGGCTGTGAAGCATCGGTGGTTTTTCCAGGTAATCCACGGCTTCCTGGCCCAGTGACATGAAGGCCATCATCTGCCTGTCCATCAGTATGCGTTTTCTGAGTTTCCGGACCTGTTCCATGTGTGCCGGCAGATCGATACGCAGACCCTTTTCCCATCTTCGTGTATGGGTTGCCACCTGTTTTTCCTTGTAGTAGATGGATATGGTCCGGCTGTCTGCCTTCAAGATGACGGATTTCCCCACCAGCCGGGGCGGGACCGTATAAACATTGGCATCAAAACGAACACCGAAGTCTTTGTATACCTTGAGATTGTCGGTTTCGCGGCAATCGGGCATTGAATCCGGCAATGGTTTCAGCACATCTTTCACAAACCGCTCCGCCGGTTTTTCCCTGGTAGTCTGATGCACCCTCAGGTTAGCCGCGGTATATAGCCATGCCAGGACCTGGTGGTTCACATCATCCAGATCTGCGAATTTTCTTAACGGCCAGAAATTGTTGCGTAGATATCGGATACTGTTTTCCACCTTCCCTTTTTCATGGGGTGCCCGGATATTTCAGGCCTTCGGTGTAATCCCAAAATGCCGCAAAAAGTCCAGAAAGGCCTCGTTGAAGCGGATCATGCTGCCCACCCGTTCAGTCACGGCCGTGACCATATTGTCCACAACCAGTTCTTTTGGCGTGCCCCCAAAACACAAAAACGCTGAAGTCAGGCACTGATGAAGCGTTGCCTGGTTCTGGCTGTGGGTAAACACCACAAAAAGCACCCGACTGTGAGACTCGAGCACTACCAGGGCATAGAGCTTTCTTGAACTGTTGCCGTATATAAGGCTGCCAAAATGACCCAGTCAATCTGGAACTGTTCACCGGGCCGGGATTCAAACCGGATAAATGCCTGTTTTTGTCCTGCCTGATCTGTCTGAGATAATCCCGGACGATGGTGATTTCACCGGTAAACCCTTTGATCCGGATATGCTGCAAGACCACAGGTGCCTTTATCTGTGAATAGTCATTGACCATCTGCAGGATCAGGCCCCTGTATTAATCCAGCTTTGATTCCCGGGCCGGCCTTTTTTGACAGGTGGTATCCGGTTGTTCAAGATATTTTTTGACTGTTCCACGGTCCAGACCCAGCTGTTTGGAAATCTGCCTGATGGAAAACTGCATGTTGTTCAACCGATGGATTTCAAACACAGTTCGCTTGTCTATCATCCGGCAGCCCTACCTGATGTCATGTGAACAGTTTCAGGCAGAGAAAGAACCTGGAATAAGGTCACGTCATATGTGATCAGATCCTTGTGGATCAGGCAGTTCCTGGCAAAAAGATATGCTTCCTCCTCAAGGCCCAGAATGGCACAGATGCTCCGATCACTGTAAAACGACAACCCGTGCTTGTCTGAAGCCAGTACCAGAAAAACATAAAGTGCCAGTTCGTGGTGGGTCAGCGAATGTATAAATCCAGCTGTCAGAAAACGATGGGGAATAAAACAAAAGCTCTTGTCTATGCTGCGGACCCGGCTTAGAGACAATATTTTTTCCCGTATCATGAAACCTCCTTCAAAAAAGGGTTATGATCCGGATGTATCACATAAAAATATCCCCTGTCCCCGAGTCCATCTTTGCAATTATGCGGGATCGTCCGGTATGGCTGCGATAAAATTTTACCGCGTCCATCTTTGCAATACCGACATGACGCGATGTATCTAGACCCTTGTCAGTTCGAGCTTTCTGTTTATTCCTGATTCTCTGAAGAACACGATTTCTGGCGGTTGTTTTTGGATTTCGAAAACGATAGTCTTTCCAGTAATCAGGATTGTTGGCCAGCCATTTATTGTTGGACAATTTCCGGCTTTGTGCATATCGGGGTCGGTTGCCAGCTTCTGTCTTTGCCATAAGGCCTTCCTGGCACGCTGGCAGGCTGGTGTGGAGCAGTGAGTCTGGCATTTATTTCTCGGAACAAAAAAGGTGCTGCACCCCAGGCAAGGGATAGGTTCCATGATCCCTCCCAAAAACCGTTACAAGGCGAATTAAATGGAGGGAATTATATTTGATTATAAAATCAGTTAACGGAATTAAAAATCAGTGGCTGGGAGACAATCCTTGAAATTGGCCGGAAAAAACCCTGAAAATGGCTGGGAATTAAATCGCTGGTCCCAGGCGATGCATTGGCTTTTTAGATAAGAGCGAATTTGTCCACCATTGAAACAAGTCACACAATTTTATGGCGGATTGCCAACACTGCTGCCTGAGTGCGGTCATTTATGCCCATTTTGTTGAAAATACTGTTGACATGTGTCTTAACGGTATTGACACTGATAAACAAAATTGATGAAATCTGCCGATTGGTATATCCTTCCGTTACCAATCGCAAACTTCCCTCTCTCTGTCGCTCAATTTGACCGCAATTGACAAATCTGTTCCATGGGGTTGAATGGTCGTGCTGGGATGTCTGTTATTTATGATTTTTCTGAAAGATATTTTGAATAGTTTTGCAGCACTTCGATCCTGTGTTTACTTGTGGTGACATCAAAACCAAAAACAATAACCGCTGAGATGGCTCCATTATCAACTCGAACCGGATAGCAATGTACTTCGCCCCATATGCTGTTGCCATCAGGCAGTTCATATTTTTTTTCTGAGATGCACACGCTGCCTGTTTCTAAAACAGATTGAATTTCACAATTCTTACAAGGTGTCGGATTGTTATGGAGGATTTGATGACAAATGTTTCCGATAAGCGCCTCCGGTGTTGATTGATGTATGGCAGCCAATGCCTCATTGGCCCACAACACGGTGTGCTGCCTGTCAAATATCCCAAAAGGAATTTTAATGCTTTCAAGAATAATCGGACCTAATCCGTTTAACAGGTGTTCGATTGTCAATGTATTTTTTCATTCATATCGACTCACGTGAAAAAAAAAATCGCTGATGGAAAGGCTTACCAAAACCAATCAAAGATATCATCAAACATTTTTCAGAGTCAAGGACCGTTAGAATCCGCACACAGCCTTTATTTTCTGTATGTGGATGAAGGCAACCAAAGTTGTGGACATTACATTTCACCCAAACGGTTGAACCAAAACCGTTAATGTCTTATAACCCTTGTATGGATACCCTTGCATTCAAACTGGTTCCGCCCCGTCTGGGCAACCTGCTGCACCGGCCTCGCCTGACGGAAAAAATGTCACAGGTCTCAGGAAAGCGCCTGATCCTGGTGACGGCCGGGGCCGGGTATGGTAAAACCACCCTCGTGGCCCAGGCCCTGACCCGGAATGCCGCTGAATTAGAAGACAGTACTCTGGTCTGGTACCGCCTGGATCAATTTGACCGGGATATTGTCACGTTTATGAGATATCTGACTGCCGGACTGGAGAAGGCGTTCCCGGGCTTCACGGAAAAACTGCGGGGGAATGGTTTTAATTCCGGTACTGCCGTGGAAACCGGAGCCGCTTTCATGTCATTTATTAAGGCCCTGGAATCGCTGCCGGACCGGGCAATTTTCATCGCTCTGGATGACTGTCACCTTTTGGGCCGGAAGACAGCTCATTCGAACAGCCTCCCCGCCCTGTCCGATGTACACACCTGCCTGGATTTTCTTTTGAAACGGCTGCCCGATCATGTCCGTCTGGTGCTTATTTCCCGAACGGAACCACCCCTGAAACTGTCCACCCTGCGGGTGAGGCAGCAGATCCTGGAAATACATGAACCCGATCTGACATTTACCCCGGAAGAGATTGCCGCCCTCTTCTCCCGGGTCCATGGCCGGAACCTGACAGCAACAGACCTGGCAGCCCTGCACCGCCAGACAGGGGGCTGGGCTGCCGGACTGGTCCTGTTTGCCGCAGCCCTCAGGGGTGCGGCAGATCAGGATCAGCTGCCGGTTCCACGCATTCTGGAAACCAGTGCCACCCGGCACCATATTTTCACCTTTATAGAAGAAAACCTGTTTGACAGCCAGCCTGACCACCTAAAAGCGTTCATGGTCAAAACCGCCCTCATGGATCCAATGGAAACACAGGTATGTGACACTGTCCTGGAAATTGACGATTCCAGGGAGTGCTTCCGGCAGATGATGGGGGCGCATCTCATGGTGGTTCCCATGGGCAGCAAAGAAACCGCTTTTCAGTACCACCACCTGTTCCGGGATTTTCTGCTGGAAAAGCGGCACCTGACCCTGTCATCATCCCGGATTCTCGATCTTCATCTGAAGATCGCAAAGGTGTTGGCCGCCAGGGGCAATTCCCTGGCACTGGTCCATTTTATTGAGGCAACCGCTTATGATGATGCCGTGCAATTTCTGGAAAAATTTGAGCTGGAGTTTTTGATTCAGGGCAAAATCTATTTTGTCCGCACCTGTCTTGAAAAAATACCTAGACAGGTCATAGCCAGCAATCCCCGGCTTCTGTTCATGGAGGCCAAGCAATACTCCTATTTCGGCCACCCGGACAAATCCATTGCCTGCCTTAAAGCGGCCTGTCGAATTTTTCGAAAAGCCCATTCCGACACCCATATTGCCAAATGTCTGGTGGACCTGGGAGCCCAGTACTATTACACAGGCCATATTCCTGAAGCCAGGGACCTGATGGCCGAGGTTTTGGAAACAGCCCAGGCCGATCCCGGCACTTACATTCTGGCTGTCACCTATCTGACGTTCTTGTGTGCCGTGCTGGGAGATTTGCCCAAAGCTAAGGCATATGAATCTGACGCCAGGGCCGTTATCGCCGGATTCCCGGAATTTAAACAGACCGCAGCCCAGGCAGCCATCGATACCTCCGCCGCTTATGTCCATTACATCAGAGGCGATTTTGACACATCCATGGCCCTGAATCTGGATCTGGTGGACCGATGCAAGGCAGCCGGCCTAGAAGCATTCCTGCCCCTATCTTATTACCAAGCCGCGGCCACTGAATATGCCCTGGGTCATTATCAGCAGGGCCTGTCATATGCAGAAAAAGGCATCCAGGTAGCCGAAAAAATCCACCTCAGGGACAGCCAGACCGGCTGGATCTACTTGGCCAGGTCCGAAAATCACCTGGGACTCGGGCATTTGGAAAGAGCCGACTCCCATGCCCAAACCGCGCTGAAAATCTTCAGGCAGCCGGGCAACCGCTGGGGAATGGCCAATGCCCTGGACCTACTGGCCCGGATCTCGCTGGCCGCAGGCAACCTACAATCGGCCCACTCCCGGGTCTCCCGGGCCCTGGACATCATTGCCGGTTACGGCCTGCCCAAGACATGTGCTATCATCTCCATAACCCGGGCCCGGACACTGATAGCGGCCGGGTCATTCAGCCAGGCCCTGACCTGTCTGGCTGACACCCGGCCCCACTTGAACGCATTTGCATATTATCTATGTGTGTCCTGGCTGCTGGGCGCCCGATGCAGCCATGCCCTGGGGCAGAAAAAAAGTGCCTGGAAACAGTTTCAAAAAGGCCTGGCCACGGCCAGAAAACAGCACCTGGACCGGGTTGTTCTGTCTGAAGCCGGGGACCTGATCCGGGACATGGCCGCGTTCAAGCCGCAAACGGTTTTTTCACCCTATCTTGCCCGAATCACTGCACGGCCCGGGCCGGCAAGGCAAGGGCTGTGGATAAAGGTGCTGGGACGGTTCCGGGTATCTGCCGGCTCCCATGAAATAGCAGCGTCCGACTGGACCAGTTCCAAATCTCTGGTTCTGTTTCAATACCTGGCGCTCCACCGGTCCAAAGGATTCATCCCTAAAGATGTGCTGGTAGAAATGCTATGGCCGGACCAGAATCCGGACAAGGCCGGCAGACGTTTCAACACCGCCACGAGTCAACTGCGCAAGATTTTGGAACCAAACCTTCCGTCCAAGGCACCTTCCGCCTATATCCAGCGAAGGAAAGACCACTACCGCCTCTGCCTGGGCCCCGGGGGACGACTGGATCTCGAAACATTCCGGGATCTGGCCGGCCAGGCCATAAAAATGGAAAAAAAAGACCCCCGGGCTGCCATTCATCTTGGTCGAAAGGCAGTGGCGATTTTTACCGCCCCCCTGCTGGAAGAGGTACTTTACCAGGAGTGGTGTATCCGCCTGAAAGAAGAAGAAACCTCCCGCCTCTGCCGCCTCTGCCGCAGACTGGTCAATCTGAGCCGCGATAACGGCGACCTGTCTTCCGGGATCCTATTTGCTGAAAAATATCTGAGGGCCGACCCTTACGATGAACCTATGTATCAAAGCCTGATCCATTTTCTTCTGGAAACCGGACAAACCGGCCGGGCCCGCCAGAGCCCTTAAGGCCTGCCTGCAGCGGATGGCGGAACTGGACTGCCCACTGAGCCCCGGGATCCAGGCCCTCCAAAAAAATTATCTGCTGTCTGGGCAAACCCATGCGGGCCCTGAACATATTCATCCATCCCACTCCCCGATCCATGCTTTGCTAGGATGAAAACGTACTCACCGGTTATCTGGTGCTCAATATCATTATTGGCTGGAAGGTGCTTGAAGCGGAACATAACGGGAAGGCGCCTGACCGAATTTGATCCCGGAAAACAGGTTCTCATCGCTTCTATCAGTACCTGACCCGGTAGTGCTCGATTTTTTCCAGATCCAGTTCAACACCGAATCCCGGTCCTTCCGGTATTTTCATGCGGCCATTGACAATTCGTATGGGCGGACAGGCGACATCATCGACATAACAGGCCGGCCCCTCCATTTCAGCTGCGGAGACGACATTGGGTGTGGACCGGTAAAAATGTGCCTGGGCCGCCGTACCGGGCGTGGTTTCGATACACCCGCCCAGAAAACAGGGAACCGCTTGTTCCCGGCAGTATTTGGCGATTTTTCGGGTTCTGTAAATGCCGCCGCATCTGGGCAGCTTCAGGTTGACCACATCGGCCGCCTTTCTTTCAATGGCGGCCATGGCATCATGAATGGTATACACGCTTTCATCCAGGGCAACGGGCGTTTTAAGCCGGGCCGCCAGCATGGCGTGACCGTCAATATCCCAGTCCTGGAGCGGCTGTTCAATCCACTCCAGTCCCAGGGGTTCCATTTTTTCCAGCACTGCCAGGGCGGAAGTGCGGTCATACCCCTGGTTGGCATCCACCCGTAGGCGGATCTGATCCCCGATCACTTCCCGCACTTTTCGCACACGCGCGAGATCCGCTTCAGGATCCAGGCCGATTTTCACCTTTAGCGTCTGAAATCCCGCCTCGACAAGCTGCCGGGCCATCTGTGCCGTATGGGCCGGTGAATCGATTCCCACGGCCGCCGTCACCGGGATATCTCCATCCCATTTCCTATCAGCGGGTTTTTCGAGCCCCATGGTGTCCGCTTCTCCCGTTTCCCTGAACAGGCGGTGAACCGGCAGGTTCTGCGCTTTTCCGATCAGATCCCAGGCGGCCAGGTCTATGCCGCACTTGGCCATGAGGTTGAACGGAATGGCCAGATCCATTTTCCGGTGTAGTTCCCCAGGGTCCCGGGAATCACACCCCATGACCGCTGGAATCAGGTACCGAGTCAGTACGTCGTACAGCGATTTCTGATCATACCCGTACACCGAATGAAAGGTGGTGCATTCCCCCCAGCCCACATGGCCGCTGTCACTGGTCATCCGGACCAGCACATGGTTGCTGTGGGTCAATGTTCCCAACGCAATTTTAAACGGGTGCTTCAGAGGAATCCGAAAAGGGATGGCTTCTACATCGACAATGTTCATCAAGGACCTTTTTTCTGTGACTGTTTTTAATGAAAGAACCGGGCTTCCTGCGGTATTCCATGCTGTAACGATATGCGCTTCAGAAGCGGACGTTATTTAACAAAGCCTAGCAGGCCGGGAATCCACATAGTAATGGCCGGAATGTAAATCACCAGCACCAGAACAAACAACTCCGCCAGGATAAACGGCCAAAGGGCCCTGACCAGTTCACCCAGTTTCAGTTCGCCGACAATCATGCCCATGAACAGGCAGCCCCCCATGGGAGGCGTCATCAGGGCAATGTTCAGATTCACGCACATCATGATACCGAAATGCAGCGGATGAACCCCCAGATGGATGGCCAGGGGGGCCAGGATCGGGGCCAGGATCAGAAGGGCCGGGCCGATATCCAGAAACATGCCCACCACAATCAAAAACAGGTTGCACAGCAGCAGGATCACATATTTATTGTCGCTGACGGACATAAAGATGGCGGCCACTTTTTCCGGAATCTGTTCCATGGCCAGGAACCAGGCCAGTACGGTGGCTGATGACAGCAGCAAAGTAATGACACCGATGGTCACGGCGCTTTTGTAAAAAATCCGGTACAGGTCCTTCCATGTCAGGTTCCGGTAGATCACCAGCCCTACGAACAGGGAGAATCCGACAGCCACGGCCGCCGCCTCCGTGGGCGTGAAAAACCCGCCCAGGATCCCTCCCCAGAATGATAACCGGCATCATCAATGCCCACATGGCCCCCCGGGTCCGCCGGATCAGGACCGGAACGGAAATTGTCTCAGGGTGGGTCGGGTATCCGCGTTTCCCGGCAATGATCCGTGTCAGGATCATCAGGGCCACGCCGATCATCAGGCCCGGCACAATGCCGGCGGCAAACAGACCGGCAATGGAAACCTCCATGATAGAGCCATACAGCACCATGATAATGCTGGGGGGGATGATGGGGGCGATGATGGATGAGGCCACGGTGACCGCCGTTGAAAAATCCCGTTCATACCCCAGCCGGCTCATGGACGGAATGAATATCCGGCCCAGCGCGGCCGTATCTGCCACGGCAGCCCCGGAAATGCCTCCAAAAATGATACTGGTGACAATATTGACCTGGGCCAGGCCGCCTTTCATCCGGCCGAAAAACAGGTTGGAAAATCCACCAGCCGACCGGTCAGCCCCACCTGGTTCATGATATCCCCGGCCAGCAAGAAAAACGGCAACGCCAAAAATGTAAAACTGTCCATGGCGGAAAACATTCTCTGGGACACCATGGACAGGAACACGAGATTGTCGGAATAAAGAAAACCAAACAGGGTGGTGAGGGCCACCACGATTCCCACGGGCACCCCGATAACCGCCAGGATGAAAAACAACGCCAGAAGGATGCCGGTCATAAGCGCCCCTCCCCTGTCCCGTCCTGTTGCTGGTCAGGGTCAGGAACAAACCGGGACGCCGTTTTTTTGATCACATTCATGCCGTGCTGGAACAGGGCAAGCAATGCGGCCACCGGCAGGGCCGCATATATCCAGGTCATGGAAACCGGCAGGGTGGAGGCTGCCATGATATTGTTCTTTGTCATCAGCCAGCCCTGCCAGAGCAGCACCATAAAGAAGAGGGCCACCAGCACATCCACCACATAACCGATAATCAGCTGGACGGACGGCGGCGCAATGGCGGCCATGATATCCACCTTGATATGCCGGTTCTGCCGCAATGCCATGCTGATGGCGGTAAATCCCAGCCACACCAGCAGATACCGGGCCGCTTCTTCCGTCCACATGAACGGGCTCTGCATCACATATCGGAAAAAAACCCCCAGAATGGCGATCAGGGTCATGACCGCATAGCAAAAAACACAGATCCCCCGCAAACCTCCTCAACCATACGGCCGAGAATGTCTGCGGTATCCGCAACCCGTCTGGCACTGTCACCTGTCGGCATCATCTGATTTCCCTTTCATGCAGCATCCTGACAACCATGGCATATGGATCGATTCTTTCATACTCAACATGCCCTCTCATGGGCTGACAGAGGAAACCATCAGTATCCCAATGTTTTCTCCGCGTCTGCCACCGCCTGGACCATGTCATCCACCCACTCGGGTGTCATCTGGGTTCTGAGCCAGTCCAGGCAGGTAGGTCCGGCCAGCTTCTGAAGGGCTGAAATCTGATCCCCGGTCAATGCCGTGATTTCCATGCCACTTTCCTTGAGCTGGGTCAATGATTCCTGTTCTCGCAGCAGCGCCATGCTCCGGGTGGAGAGTTTTCCGGCAGTCACCGCATCTCTAAGAACCGCCTTGTCCGCCTTTGACAACCCGTCATACCAGGCTTTATTGCACAGCCACAGCTGATAACCGAACTGGGAGTTGGCCATGGAGATATATTTTTGAACCTCGTACAACTTAAATACCGATACCACAAATGCCGCATTGGTCTGGCCGTCCACCACCCCGGTCTGCAGGGAGGTATAAGTTTCCGGCCAGGGGATTGGAACCGCGCTGGCCCCTAAGGCCTTGAACATGTTTGCCTGCAGCGACCCCATGGCCCGGAACTTGATATTTTTGAAATCCTCCGGTGTCCGGATGGGGCGTTTGCTGTTGGTAATGGATAGAAAGCCGGAATCCACGATGGCCAGCGCTTTGATCCCGGTGCTTTCCGTGAATGCGTCCAGCATTTTTTGACCAAAGGGACCATCCACCACATTCCATGCAATGGCATCATTCTTGAAAACATAGGGGCCATCATCACCTGGGAAGGGGGGAAAATTCTGGACAGGGTCACCATGGAAGCAGATGTCATCTGAATCGCATTGCTTCTGAGTGCCTGGAGAATGTCCCCTTCCTTGCCCAGGGTGCCCGAAGGAAAAATTTTCACCGAAATCCGTCCGCCGCTGCCCCTTTCCATCAGATGGGCGAAATTCACCACCCCGGTGGTGTAGGCGGCTTTATGGGGATCGGGTTTTCCCAGATACGCAAATTTAATCTCATTTTGTGCCGCCGCTGCCGAACCGGCCAGCATCAATGCCAGAAGAAATCCCATGACCATACATATCCCTGTTTTGGAGATCCCCATGTTCCCGGCCATCATTTTCTTTTCCATTTTTTCCTCCTTGCGTTACTGAACAATTGATAAAAACCGGCAGATCTCCGCCGATTTCACTAATCATCCACGGAATCATGAATATTGGGAATGTCCTGCATTTTCCCGCGCTCGATAATTTCTGCCAGGGTATCAAAATGGGTTTTCATTAACTGTCTGGCTTCCTCTTTCTTACCCTGGCACATGAACCGGTAAAACTGCTTGTTGTATTCCAGATCACCTCTGACGTCCGCCAGGGTCATGGGGACCTTTGACAGCACATCCAGAAACACCTTGACCAGAGCACCCATGATCACCGAAATCCACCGGTTGTGGCAGGCTTCGGCAATCAGACAGTGAAAATGAATCCCCATGGCCTGATCCGGTTTCCCCCTGTCAATCGCAGCCTCCACCGCCAGAATATTTTCTTTCATGGCATCCAGATCGGCCCGGGTTCGCCGTTCCACAGCAATGGCCACGAGTTCCGACTCCAGGATCTTGCGGAATTCCACCAGTTCCTCTGGCCCCAGTCCGCTGAACTGGTGAAAATTGTTCAAAACCTGTTCCACTTTTTCCGGGCCGGGCCGGGCCACAAAACTGCCGCCATAAATGCCCCGCCGTTTTTCTATCAGACCTTCCGCTGCCAGTTCATGAAGGGATTCCCGCAGGGTCACCTTGCTGACATTTAATTGTTCCACCATCTGGGTTTCCGCCGGCAGGCGGTCCCCGGGCCTAAACTTCCCATCGCGGATGGCCTGCTTAATTATCGCGGTCACCTGATCAGACAGTTTTTCTTTTTTGACCCCTGCGCCTTCAAACGTGTTATCCATGACTGTCACCACCATGAAATGAAAAAGATTATATTTTATAACATTAGTTATTTTATCAAGGGACTTTGATTTGTCAACATCTATCTTCACGATGGGGAATTTCTTCATTCCCTGATTGCCTTAAAATTCGGTTGACTTTGCCGGTTTCCTGTAATATACCGGCATGAAACCGGATGGCCGGAGCCATCCTGAAGTAAAAAACAACACAAGGCATCGATCTCAAAAAGGCCATGAAGGCCCAAGTCCTGATATTCAGGACCGGGGTTTCATGGCCTTTTTTTTATTGGGACAAATGCCATCAATTACTGAAAGGAGATAAGAATGACATACAACAAAGCAGTGGTGCTGAAAACAATCCTTTCGGTCATCCTGATCGGGATGCTGGTTGTTTTCGGGTATGGAACAGCCATGGCCGGGGAATCCGGTCCCGGACCGGTCAAGATGGCGGACATAAAGGTCACCGCCACCAAAACCGATGTGGATGCGGCCCTGTCCCCTGCCACCATGTTTACCGTGGACCGGGAAGATATCGATTTTCAACCCTCCCATTACATGAACAACTTCGGAGAATTCATCCGTGACGTCCCCGGGGTCCATGTGGCCCAGTACTTTCCATGGGGGCCCCCTGGGTGCACCTGCGGGGAACAGGCCATTTTCTCCAGCGCAGCGTCTATCTGATTGACGGCATGCCGGTCCATGCATTTTTATCCCCGGCCATCCATCCCAACGACATTGAAAAAGTGGACGTGGTGTTAGGCCCTTCATCGGCCCTGTATGGTGCCAGTGCCGCGGGCGGGGCCGTCAACATCCTCACCCGGAAGGCAACCCCCGGAGAGGGGATCCGGGCCGGTGTGTCCTATGGTTCCAACAACACCATCCGGCCCAGCCTGTCCCTGGGGAATGCTACTGGCAATTTTCACTACCGGTTTTCCTACAGCGGAGATTTTTCCGACGGCTACCAGATGAAACCCATCAACGGCATGGTCCTTCTGCACGGCCTGGGAAAACCCCAGTATGTCAGGACCGCGTCCGTGGAAGACAATGATTACAAATACAACTGGCTCACCGGGAAAATGGGGTGGGACAACAAACAGGGCTCCACCTTGACCCTGTCTCTCAACTACATGGACCGCTATCTTTCCGGGGGCCAGCCCAACGCCATTGAAAACGACCATGGCGACACCCTGGTGTCCAGTCTCAATTTCACCCATCCTTTAGGAGACTGGGGCAAATTGACCGCCACCACCGGGTACCAGTATCAGAGCATTCCTTCCCGGTACAATGGCGGGGCCAGTCTGGTGGGGGCAAAGTGGTGGTGGACAGCACCATCACCGGCACCCGGGACTGGAATCGGGTTCGAATCCCCTGGAAATCCCAGGGAGACTTTTATCTGGGCCGGCACAATGTGCTGACCGCCGGTATTCACCTGCCCGGGAAGAAGAGGACATGTACAGATATTCCGCCACGGGGACCCAAACATACCGCTATGAACTGACCACTGATATGACCGGGCTGTATCTTCAGAACCAGACCTTTCTGATGGATGACCGGCTGAGCCTGCTGGCGGGGTTCGATATGATGAATGGGAATATTCGGACATATATGATTCCGGATCCAGCAACCCCACGCGGCCGATGTGAAGAAAGATCATATCACCTACCGGGGCGGAGTCAAATACAACGTCAATGACACCGTGTCCTTGCGCAGCTCCATCGGCACGGCTTACTGGCCCGGCAACCCGAAATGGTTTTTCCAGAACCTCAACACCGGGTCTTCCCACCGGGAAGCCAATCCCAACCTGGATCCGGAAAAAACCTGGATGGCGGACCTCGGAACCGATCTCACCTTCGGGGCCACCCGGACGCTGCTGACCATCACCGGATATTACGGCATCATCAAGGACATCATGGCCTATACCTATGACCCCCACCCCACCCTGCCCAAACCACCCTGATCAGAACCCGGAACATGGGGGAGGCCGAAATCTATGGACTTGAACTGTTGTTGAAGCAGCCCCTTACCGAACACCTCTCCTTTACCGGTTCCCTGACCCTGAACCACTCCCGGATCACCGAAGACCAGGTGAATCCGGCCAACGAAGGCAATCAGCTGAGGAACTCCCCGGATTACTGGGGGAGCCTGGGCCTGCGGTATATCCGGCCCGATCTGGTCAACGGGGAGATCCTGTTCCGGTTTTCCGACAGCCGGTACTATGATGACAACAATGAAGACCTGCCCTATTTTCACATGGAATCCTATGAAACCATCGATGCCAAAATCTGGCGGGACTGGCAACTGACCCCGAAAATCACCCTGTACACCGCCCTTTCCGGCGTCAACCTGCTGGACAAGGAATATGCCACGGAAATCGTGTATGTGAACCCGGGACGTTACTTTGAATGCATGACCGCTTTCCGGTATGCTTTCTGATATGTCATTTTCCGGACAACAGAAGGCACGGACCGGATTCGTGACAAGGATGACCCTGCAAATCCGCAGAAATCTGCGGTTTCTGCCAGCGGCCTGCCTGGTCATGGCCGTAGGCCTATTCATCAGCCTGGCCGCGACCGCAGATCCCGGTCCCGCCCTGACCATCGGGGTGGGGCGGGATTTTTTCGACGGTCCGGACAGCAGGGCTTTTCTGCACGGCTCCACCCACACCTGGGAAGGCCTGACCTACCTGGACTCCCATCTCACGGCCCGGCCCTGGCTGGCGGAATCCTGGCACAGTCTGGATGACTGCCGCACCTGGGTGTTCCGGCTCCGAAAGGATGTCATGTTTCATGACGGCACAAAACTGACGGCCGGTCATGCGAAAACCGCCATTCTCCGAATTGCCCGCAACCCCCGGTATGATCCGGCCGGCGTGTACCGGAACCTGGAAACACTGGAGGCATCCGGGCCCCTGGAACTGCGGTTTCATTTTTCCAAACCTTTTCCCGCTTTTCCCAATGCCGTTTCCTACTATTCCAGCCCTGTTCTCCATCCGAAAGGATTTGATGAAAACGGGCGGATCATTGAATTGATCGCCACCGGCCCTTTTTACCCGGAAACGATCCGGGCCGGGGACCGGATTGTATTGAATGTCTTTCCCGGGTACTGGGGAGCCCCCCCCATGTGAACCGGGTGATCTTCCGGACCCTGCTGGACGCCCAGACCCGTGTCATGGCATTGATGTCCGGGGAAATTGATGCCGTAGCCGATGTAGGGGCTATCCTGCCCCAGCAGGCAGACCTGCTCCGGGGAAAAGAGGACATCGTGTTGAAACAGGTGGAAGTGGCCACCACCCATTACCTGATTTTCAACTGCCGCATCCCCCTTTCCATCAGGCCGGATCCCGCCACTGGCTGGCGGAACAGATGGACCTGCCCGGCATGATTGCGGCCCTGGTGCCGGGGGCGGCCCGGCCGGCCAGGGACCCCTATACACCGCTGGCCGTTGACTGGGCTTTCCACCTGCTGCCCCCCGCCCGTCCCGGGCTTCGGCTCCGGGTCCGGTGCCGGACCCGCTGACGATCCTGATCCATGCCGGCACGGTCCAGCGGTGGCCCTACCTGGACATGGCCCAGTTCATCCAGGCCAAACTGGAAGCTCATGGTTTCCGATCCCGGATCGTGCTGCGGGAACCCGGTGCCTATTATCAGGATATGCGGCAGGGGAATTTTCATGTGGCACTGCAGCCCAACACCCTGATGACCGGGGACCCTGATTTTTTCTTTGCCTATTACATGGCCACGGACAGTCCACGCTGTTATGGCTGCGGGCCCCCGGATACAAATGATCTGGTCCGCCGGGCCCGCCATGAACCGGATTTGAGTCAACGCAAAACACTTTACCGCCAGCTGTCAGAGATCTTTACCAGGGATCTTCCCCTGCTGCCCCTGTATCATGATATCAGTTATTATGCTCATACCTCCAGGATTGACAATTTTTCCTGGACCACAACTTCAGGCCCGGCCTGACCCGGGCCAGGATCGTGAAATGACCCCGCCCCGTCAAAAAGACAACCGGCGCATGGCCTTTTGGGAAATCCGCTGGAAACAGCATCTGAACCGGTCTTTTCTCAGGCAGACTCAGACACAGACCCCGGAACAGTGCAGGTGTTTTATGACCGGGTCGCCGGCATCTGGAGCCAAATGACCGGGTTGACCACGGCCACCGCCACCGCCTTGGTCCGCCGGCTGATACAGGACAAACTGATCATGAAAGGCGTCAGGGTCCTGGATATCGGATGCGGCCCCGGTTCCCTGACAATGGCCCTGACAGATCATCACATCCAGGTGACGGCCCTGGACCGGTCCAGAGAGATGATCAGGATGGTGAAACAGAAACTGGCAAACCGGCCGGTACCTCCAGGGGATTCGGCAGTTTGTGCCCTGACCGGGGACTGGCAGGCCCTGCCGGACATGCCGGTCCATGACGTCGCCATTGCCGCTTTTTTCCTGAGGCCTGCTCCCCTGACGGCATCCTTCACCTGGAAACCCTGGCCACAGAGGCCTGCGTCCTGATCATGGGGGACGGCCGGGAAACCTTTCCGCTGCGCCGGCAAATCTGGGACCAGGTCATGCCGGCCCCTTGCCCGAGCAGTGGATTTCACCATGTCTGTGCCGCCGGATACCTGTCCGCTGCCGGCAAATCCCCCCGGATATCCCGGCTGTCCATCCCGGTGACCCTGGAGGTGGATGAAGCGGCTGCAACCTCTTTTTTTCACGCCTATTTTTCCATGTTCAGGATCCCGGCCAGGGACCTGGCGCCCGCCATCCACCAGGCGCTTTACCCCTGCCTGAACCGGGGGCGGGTCTGTGTTCAGGGCACCACCCATCTGGTGATGGCAGGCTGGCATCCGCCCGGATCAAAGTCGCTGGAACCTGGTCCATGCTGAAAATCACGGTGAAAAAAATTACCTATGCCGCTTTTGTGCTGTGGGGCATCAGCCTGGGCACCTTTGCCCTGTTTGCTTTTTCCCCGGGAGATCCGGCGGAAATCCTCCTGCGACAGGCCAGCGAGACCCCGGACCCGGCCCGGATTGAGGCCCTGCGCCAGGAGCTGGGACTGGACGATCCCTGGCCGGTCCGGTACCTTGCCTGGACAGGCGGAATCCTGACAGGTGATCTGGGAATCAGCTGGCAGAACGGCCGGCCCGTGGTTGACGTCATTGCCGAACGAATCCCGGCCACACTGGAGCTGGCCGGTGCCGCGTTTGCGCTGGCCGTGGGGATCTCCCTGCTCTGCGGTGTCTGTGCCGCATTTTTCAGGCACCGGTTCCCGGATCACCTCATCGAGATCGTCACCATCCTCCTCACGGCCATGCCCGGTTTCTGGCTGGGCATCCTACTCATGTACGGCCTTTCCCTGAAACTGGGATGGTTTCCCACCACGGGGCGCGGCACGGCCGCCCACCTGGTCCTGCCGGCCCTCACCCTGGCGGCGGGAGTGGCCATGCTCCAGGCCAGTGTGCTACGGGCGGCTCTGGTGCGGATCATGACCCTGGACCATATCCGGTTTGCCAGAGCCAAAGGCCTGGGAACAGGGAGAATCTTTTTCCGGCACCTGCTGCCGGCGGCCCTGGTCCCCATGGTGACCCTGTGGGGAATATCTCTGGGGCAGCTGTCCGGCGGGGCCGTGATCGTGGAATCGGTGTTTGCCTGGCCCGGCATCGGCCGCCTGACCGTGGATGCGGTCCTGGCACGGGACATCCCCCTAGCCCAGGCCCTGATCCTGATGTTTTCCCTGATCTTTGTCGTAGTCAACCTTCTGGCGGATGCGGCCCACCAGAAGCTGGACCCCTGGTGAGGTACGCCCCGTGAAAATGCCGCCCTTCCCCTCAACCGCCTCACCGCCGGGTGTATTCTCTTCACCCTGATTGCTGCGGCAGGCATGTTCTCTCCCTGGCTGGCCCCCATGACCCGCTGGCGACCGATCTGTCCGGCGGCTGCTGCCACCCGCCCCTGCCTGGCCCCTGGGCACGGACCAGCTGGGACGGTGTGTGTTTTCCCGGATACTTGCCGGTGCCCGCATCTCGTTGTCCGGGGCCATGGCCGCTTCCGGCCTGGCCCTGGCTCTGGGGGCGGTCATGGGGGGGTGTGCGGCCCTGACCCGAAAATGGGGCCGGGCTTTTTTACCGGAATCATCGATATGGGGCTGGCCCTGCCCGGCCTGATTCTGGCCATGGTGATCAGCGGTCTGCTGGGGGGAAGCTTTCAAAATTTGATCATCGGTCTGGCCCTGGCCAACTGGCCCTGGTGGGCCCGGCTGATCCGGGGGTTGATCCTCACGGCCGGAGAAAAGGACTTTGTCCTAGCCGGGCAGACGGCCGGGCTGAAAAAAACCGGCTGTTGACCCACTATCTTTTGCCCCAGCTCCAGGGTCCCGTCCTGGCTGCGGCTGCCCTCAGAACCGGACGGATCATCCTGGCCTTTTCCGGCCTGACCTACCTGGGCCTGGGCCCGGCTCCACCCGCGCCTGAATGGGGCCGGATGCTCCAGGAAGCGGGCATATACATGACCCAGGCGCCCTGGCTCATGCTGGCCCCCGGCCTGGCTATCACTTTGACGGTAGCGGCACTGAACCTGATGGGAACCGGGGTCAACCGGGAGGAATCATGACCCTTACACCAGGAAACCCCGTTCTGTCTGTCCACGGTTTAGCCATCGGGTTCCCCGGGCGAAACGGCTTTGTCCCCCTTGTGGAAAACATCTGTTTTACACTGGCCCCGGGAAAAATCCTGGGGATCGCCGGTGAGAGCGGGTCCGGAAAACGCTTACGGCCTGTGCCATTGCCGGACTGCTGCCGCCCCCGCTGACCATTGGCCGGGGAAATCTCTGTTTTGCCGGGCACCCGGCCTTTCATCCTCAAACCGGTTCTCCTGCCTTTACCCGGGGAAAGGATATCCTGCTGCTGTTCCAGAGCCCCGGCAGCGCCCTGGATCCGGGGGTACGCGCAGGTATCCAGATCCAGGACGCCCTGACCGCCCGCCCGGGGTGTTCCCGGAATACCGCCAGACAAAAGGCGCTGCATGCCATGGCACAGGTGGGGCTGGAGTCCTCTCTGTTTGACCGGTATCCGTTCCAGCTCAGCGGGGGCAGCGGCAGCGGGTGCTCATGGCTCTGGCGTTTGCCCTGGCCCCCCGGATTCTGATTGCCGACGAACCCACAGCCGGACAGGATGAAGCAAACCGGGATCACCTTCTGATGCTGCTGACCCGGCTGGCCCGGAAAACCGGAACCGCCGTCCTCATCATCACCCATGACCTGCGTATTCTTTCCAGGACTGCGGATGCCATGGCGGTGTTCCACCGGGGACGGCAGGTGGAATCCGGACCGGTCAAACAGCTGTTCACCCGTCCGGACCATCCCCACACCCGGGAACTGGTCCGGGCCATGGCGTTTCTGGAATCATGACCATGCCGCTGCTCGAACTGCATCAGGTCACCAAGTCCTATGGCCCTTCCGGGAAAACACCCCCCGGTCCTGGATCGCATCAGCCTGACGCTTGTCCCCGGCGAAGCCTTGGGGCTGACAGGCCCCAGCGGCAGCGGCAAGACCACCCTCGCCCGCCTCATTCTGGGAATCGAAAAGCCGGACAGCGGCCAGGTCCTGTTCCAGGGAAATCCCGTGACCGATCCCCGGGGACGAGTCAGCCGGCGCTATTTCTCCCGGGTACAGATCATCTGGCAGGATCCCGAGAGATTTCTCAACCCCTACCTGTCCGTTCTGACATCCATCATGGAACCCATGGCTGCCTTTGACATGGGAAATGCGGCATATCGCCGCACCAGAGCGTATGAACTCATGGAGATGATGGCGCTTTCACCAACCCTGGCACGCCACAGACCCGGGCGGCTGAGCGGTGGCCAGTGTCAGCGGGTGGCCATGGCCCGGGCCCTGTCCGTATCCCCGGCACTTCTAATCTGCGACGAAGCCTGGTGAGCCTGGATCTGCCCCAGCAGGTGGCACTCATCCGCCTGCTCAGAAAAATGCAGAACGAGCTGAACTTAAGCCTGTTGTTCATCTCCCATGACAAAGATACCGTCAATGCATTGTGCCCCGGGTCATTTCCCTGATCTGATCTGGCTTGCCGAACAAAAGAACCCCGGCAACCGGACCGGTTCGGCATCCCCCCCCCTTCAGCCCTGAGCCGGTCACTTATCCGACAGCACGAACCTGTCAGGCAGAACCCATTGAATCAGAAAAGGTCAAAAAGGAAATCCTTCGCTGGTATCGATCTGCGGCATCAGCGGGTCCAAGGCCTTTTCCACGGATTTTTCAGCGGTTTTATGCACAGAGTTCCCATCCACGTAGATGGCTTTGTAGGGTTTGGTGGGGCAGGCGTATTCGCATCCCCCGCACCCGACGCAGATATCCGGAGTCACTTTCGGGATCAACAGGTTGCGGTCCGGCAGCGTCAGGTAATGAACCATGGCCACCGCCTTGGTGGGACAATGCTCGGAACAGGCCCCGCAATTGGTGTGGTCCATATGGACCACACAATTTTCTTTAATGAATCTGGCCACACCGACCTGGGCCTGCTGCTTCTTTTCCCTTGAAAGAGGCAGGATGGCGCCGGTGGGACAAACCTCCAGACAGGCGGTACAGTCATAGTTGCAGTGCCCGGATCCAAAGGCCATTTTCGGCTGCAGCATGCCCGAGGGGCCGTAATCGAGAAACGCCGGGACCAGAATCCGGGAGGGACACACGGAAACGCAGAGGTGGCAGGCCGTGCACAGGGATGAAAACCGCGCCACACTGCCCGATCCCGGAGGTGAAATCGGGCCGGTTCTTGTTTCCGGAATAGTGGTGGGCCGGGACCGGATCACTGGATCGGCTGGATTGAGCAGGCCGGCATCCAACCGGCCTGAACCCATCCCCAGGCCTGCTGCGGCCAGGCAGCGCAGGAACCCCCTGCGCCCGGATGCCGGCAGGTTTTGCCGGACCTGCAGCCGCCAGTGATTCCTGAGGGTAATGTCCTGCCCCGGACAGGCCGCCAGGCAGTTGAAGCAGACCACGCAGCGGCTGACATCCACGGTCTTTTCCTCAAGATTAATGCATCCGGCCTTGCAGTCTCTCTGACACTGACGGCAGCTGCCGCAGTCATCCGGTGAAATGCGGATCCGAAACATCGAAACTTTGAAAACAGCCCCAGCAGTGCCCCTACCGGACACAGGGTGTTGCAGTAAAGACGACCGTGGCGGGCACTCAACCATCCCACCGCCATCAGCGTTACCAGGGCAATCCCCGTGGAAACCGGGACGAATACCGGCAACCGAACCCGGTAAAGGGAATGGTTTCCCAGCTGCTCCAGCACCAAGGCCCCCAGGTTGTTTGCCCCCAACACCAGGGGACGGAACAGCGCTGACACGATCCGGCCGAAACTGCTGAAGGGATCCAGCAAGTTGAGCACAAGCCCGCTGCCCGCCAAAAAAAACAGCACCGTCAGGATGAGGACGGCATACCAGAGGAAATAATGGGGCCGGGAATAAGAGGACCGGTATCGTTTCCTTTTTTTCCCCGGCCATGAAATCCTTTTCCGGGCCAGTCGGCTGATCAGATCCTGGTATATTCCCAGTGGACATACAAACGAGCAGTAGACCCGGCCGAACACCAGGGTGAGGATCAAAACCAGGATGAATCCTGCCGCTCCGATGGCGGCACTGTCCATAAATTGAAGCAGCGACGGGACAAACTGAAGAAACAGCACCTCGCCGGCAATGGCCCGGAACCCCGAATCCCTGAAATCCAGGAACAAAAAAAGGGCCGGGAGAAAGAACACCAGGGCGAAAAATATCCGCAGCTGTTTGAGATGTCGGATCCTCATCTATTCAGGGTCTGATTCTGTGAGAATCTGATCGTTAGAAGTCCGGGCCAATCAAAGCCGGATCCGGTTGATAGACAGATCCGCCAGGTTCATCTGCCCCAAGTTCATGCCCGAGGCAATCTGGATGTGCCGGATGTCGGCCGGTTCGGTGCCGAACAGTCTGGCGGCCGCTGCATCCGCGGCCACAAAGTCGGTGGAGATCACCTGGGCCTTCATGGATACCACATCATTGACCGATACCCCCCGGGGGCCGTTGCGCATCAT
>LQAH01000089.1_pt1 | contig 31659 bp, 32 predicted proteins | sample 1535791 | NCBI WGS metagenome assembly LQAH01 (sample SAMN04331585, study PRJNA305678) | bioreactor metagenome | isolation source: bioreactor_4 inoculated with Wadden Sea sediment 2nd replicate of a... | place: Germany:Bremen
TGTCAGTTACAAGAAGCTGTGTCACGCCTTTGGATTTCATGCTGGATTCCCGGCCTGCATGCAACCCGAGTTGATCCGGCAGTATATTCTGCTTTTGGCAGGATTCCTGTATCAGCCGTTTCGTCAGTGCTGTTTGTTCCCTGTGGGAGACCATCCAGCCAACAACGTACCTGCTGAAAATATCCATGATGACATACAGATAAAAATATGTCCATTTGACGTGGCTTTTCAGTTTCGTGATATCCCACGACCAGATTTGATTCGGTTTGGTTGCCAGCCGCTTGGGTTTTTCCATACCTCGGACGATTAACCTGCAATTTTTTGGATGCTATTTTTTAGCATAGGGGTATCGAAGGCAGTGGCAAGATTTTTTTTCATCAGGGTTTTCACCAATTGTTTTTCTTGATGATATGGTCTGTTTTTTCTATACTTGACGAATAAGGAGGATCCATTGCCAAACCGTATAGAACCACTTAAAAATATAAATGACATACGACAGATCAGAGAATGTCTGACAGATCGTCCCAGAGATCTTTTACTCTTTGATATTGTCGTTTCGGTTTCTGCACCTGTCAAGCATCTTTTGCAGCTAAAAGTCAAAGATCTTTTAGGTCTTGAAATCAACGATGTCTTCCATGTTCCCGTTCCAGGTTCCAAACAGTCACATCAGTTTTTCATCACGGATCAGATTTATAATTCATTCAAATTTTATGTGTCAAGCATCAATCCTTCAAGAGATGATTATATTTTCAAATCGCGCAAAGGATCAAATCCCCTGACAATTCAAAGCGTTTCTCGTTTAGTCAAACACTGGTTCATGGATTCGAAATTGCCTCACAAAGGGGGAATTTTGGCTTTACATGGAACACGTCTTTACAACAAAGACAGTAACCATATTGATTTTGTGACAAATCCTGAGACAAACCATCATCTTTTTAATAACAATCTGGTTGACTCCGGGAGCCTTAAAACTTTAGATGTTATCTATGAAACACTTCTTAAATCAATTGTTTCAGGTAAGTTGTTACCTGGAGAAAAAATTGATATAGGTAAAGTGGCTTCTCAACTGATGGTAAGCCCCAGTCCCGTCCGTGAAGCGCTTTACAGGCTTGAGGGCCGAGGATTGGTTCAAACCATAAAATATCGCGGAACTTATGTCACTCAGCTTTCGGTTGGAGATCTCAGGGAATTACTTCAGATCCGACTCCTCAACGAGTGTTATGCAGCTGAAATTGCAACTGGAAATTCGACCATGGAACTTGTGAATACATTAAAACTGCTTCATGAAGACTGTCTTATGGCATTGTCAAATAATAATCTCCCTAAGCTTGCAGAATCAAACAAAATTTTTCATTTCACCCTATACGAAGCCTCTCAGATGCCCATTATCGTTGATGTAATTTCCAATCTTTGGGATCGTTTTAGTCCTTATTTATTTATAAAGCCATTTATCATGTGTAAGAAAGCGGATTTTGAGATGCACATCAAAATTATCGAAGGGCTGAAAAAATCAGACCCGATTATGGTCAGAAAAAGTGTAGCAATAGATATTAAGACGGCAACTCTTTTACTGAAGAATTACTTTGCATCTCAAAGAGATAATCTTTAACCTGCCATCAATATGAATTTGAGTACAATCTTCAATGTTAGGGTAACCCTGATTTTTCAAAATATAGTTGCTGTTTCCATGTCCTTTGTCATTTTTTAAATATTTGCCTAGGGATAGGACAACGCTGGGGCACGACCTGAGCACTGCTACAAGGTACAAATAGATGGTGCTCATAGCCCGGCCTTTTGTTTTGTCCTATCCGGACGGCCTTCAAACGCTAAACCCGGAGGGGGGCACATTTCCAGTCTGCTATCATATACGGCTGAGGTCGGGACAGAATAGATCGAAACCACTGATACGAATATGAGCAGTTGTTTTTATCTAAATATTTAATAGCTTTTGTGCGTTATCACCTAATATTTTTTTCAATAAATGAGTCACTTAAACCGACCTCATTTAAAGCGTCGAGAGTTTGTTTCCAGTTAAATATCGGATAATCAGTTGCAAACAATACTTTTTCTTCCAGGCCGAACTTCGTATAGGCATCCCAGGGAAAATGATTATATAAATTAATAAACGCTGAAATATCAATGTATACATTCGGGTGCCTTGCAACCAGCGACCAGGCTTCCCAAACCCACGGGAAGCCGCAATGTCCCATTACAAGCTTCATGTCCGGATGTTTTATAGCAACAGGTTCCAGTAACATTGGTGCCCCAAGCCTGGCATCGGAGCCGAAATGGCCCTGTTGATGGGCCGTGTGGGTCCAAACTATAATATCCAGATCTGTCGCCAGTTTCCATAACGGGTCATGCCTGGGGTCAGAAAAGTCAAACATTTGAACAGGGGGGCATAGTTTTACTCCCCTGCATCCAAGCTCTTCTACTGCATACTTCAATGTATCCAGGGCAACCGCACCCAGAGACGGGTCAACACCAGCAAATGGTATAAATCTGTCCGGATGCATTTTAGTGATATTAGATACATCTTCATTGGTTGCAGATATTACGCCGAATCTACTGGTCATATCCATTGAAACAATGACTGCTTTATCAATGTTTGACTCATCCATCTCTTTAACAATTTCATCGACACCAAATTGCTAAACATTTCGATTCTGGCTTTAATTCTTTTTTTTAGCCTGGGGACGATACTTACACTCGAATTGCCTTTTTAATCCTGTCTCAAGATCAGGTGTAATGTGAGCTTCTTTACAATACGGATGAATATGCATATCAATAATCATGTTTATCCTCTTCAATACGTCTGCTATTGTTAATTATGCGCGCTTATGGGTGATTCTTGGATCAAGGTATCCATATAACAAGTCGACAACCAGATTAAGTGTTATTACTATGGTTGCCATTATAAAAAACGCTGCTTGCGCCACAGGATAGTCATGATTTGTCACCGACTCGACCATCAATCTGCCTATCCCCGGCCATGAAAAGACTGTCTCCAGTAGAACTTGCCCGCCGAAAGCAAAACCAACCATAACCGTTGAATATGTGATCACCGGAATAATTACATTTCTTCTGGCGATTTTTTTTATTTTGCTTTCTCCTAATCCTTTAGCCTTTGCAAATAATAAAAATTCCTCTCCGATTAATTCCAGCATTGCTGTTCTTGAGATAACCACAATATCTCCAAGAAAATATAACGTCGCCACTGTTAATGGTAATATTAAGTGGTGAGTGACATCGATGAATTTTTGAAATTCTGAGAGTCCGAATAAACCTATTGTCCGCATTCCTCCCAAAGGAAAGATGCCTAACAGGTGTGAGAACAGCATAAGAGAAATGATACCACTCAGATATATCGGGAATGACCTGAAGAAAAGAGACATAATCACGCCTATTCTCTCTCGCTTTGTCCCCTCTTCCAACCAAGATTCGCACCAATATAGCTGCCCATGACAATGGACATCAACATCGTTGGGCCCATCAAAATTACAGTGTTGAAAAATCTAGGAACTAAAATATCCATCACCGGTTCTCGAAAACTAAACGACATTCCAAAATCACCAGTGAAAAATTACTCATATATTTTAGATACTGGAGATATAAAGGCAGGTCGAGCCCAAAGGACTTTCGTAAGGCCTCAATATCCTCCGGAGATAACCGGCCGCTTATGTATATTGAAGCCGGATCTCCAGGTATTGCTCTAAACATCAGCCACAATATTGTTAAGACAGACAAGATTGTTAGTGCAGTCTGAATCACTCTATTTAAAACAAATTTACCGTCCAATTTAGTCCTCCCAATTCAAACAAAAGGCAAAGTGATCGTTTGAGAAATACTTTTTTTTCGGTTTTTATTTTTTTACATACTTTTTTTCTAACATTGCAGCGGGGTTCAAAACTGCATGTTCCGTTATAGTTAACCATATCCGGTGGCTCACCCGGAACAATGTTTTCAAAACTCTTTTTCCCCATTTTAAAGTCAGGAATTGGGACTGCGTCGATTAAACTTTTTGTATAAGGATGCATCGGATTTTTGATGACTGACTCCGGCTTACCGTATTCCACGATGCAACCGCCATACATTATGGCGATATAGTCGCAAATACTTCCCAGTAAAGAAAGATCGTGGGATATGTACAATGTTGCCATTTCAAGCTCACCTGTCAGCTCTCTGATGATGTTTAATATGCTGGCTCTGATCGAAACGTCAAGCATTGATACGGCTTCATCTGCAACCAGTAATTTGGGTTCAAGTACAATCGCTCGTGCAATGCAAACTCTCTGTCGTTCACCGCCGCTTAATTCATGGGGGAACTTATCTAAATATCCCTCAACAGGCAGCAGCTTGATCGCTTCATTGCCTTTTTTATCAAATCAAGCCGTTCTTTTTTATCCAGTTTAAAATTAATTAAAACAGGTTCTTCTATCGCCCTCTTTACGGAAAATCTCGGATTCAAAGATTCATAGGGATCCTGGAAGATCAGTTGCGCTTCTTTTCTAAAAGACTTTAACTCTTGCTTCTTAAGATCAACTATGTTTTGTCATTATAATAGATTTCACCACTGGTCGGCTCAATTAGATTCAGTAGTAGATTCGCTGTGGTAGATTTTCCACAACCACTTTCGCCTGCCAATCCAGTATTTCACCACTTTTCATTTTTGAATGAGACACCATTGACAGCATGAACCCATTTTCTCTGCATGGTTATGCTTGTTTTCAGGGCATCAAGCAATTGCTCTTTTACTGGAAAGCGCTTATTGAATGTTTTCTACAATAATCATTATTTAGTCACTTCATATTTTGATAAAATTCGCGTATTCTGCTTCTGTTCTCGTTCACCTCAGCCGTTCTATGACATGTGGCGAACCTGCCATTTTCCCCACTTATGACCGGTGGTATTTTTTCTTTGCAGATATCTATAGAAAATGGACATCTTTCTTCAAAGAGGCACTTTTCTTCAATTTCATTCAATACCGGAGGGCTTCCGGGAATTGAGACTAACGTTTTTGCAGGTTTTCTATTGAAGGGAATGCCCCTTGCAATCCGATTGTATATGGATGGCCAGGGGTTTGAAATACATCGTAAATACTTCCAAATTCCACTAACTTGCCAGCATACATCACCCCGACATGGTCACACAACTCAGAGACAACTGCTATGTTGTGCGTAATCATAATGATCGATATATTTTCAGACACGGACAATCCTTTCAGTAATCTGATAATCTGTGCCTGCATTATAACGTCCAATGCAGTTGTCGGCTCATCAGCGATGATAATACTTGGCTCCAGAGCGATAGCCATTGCTATAACGACTCTTTGCCTCATTCCTCCGCTGAACTGATGGGGATAATCAAAAAACCTATTTTTATTAATCCCGACTTTCTCCAGGGCTGCCATGCATCGATCGATTATTTCATTTTTTTCCAAGGTGGTGTGAGATTCAAATATTTCGATCATTTGTTTTGAAATACGCGCTACCGGATTAAAGGCATTCATCGCACTTTGGGTTACCAATGAGATATGCTCCCATCTTATTTTGTCCATTTGCCTGTCACTCAAAGCGATTAAATCATTCTCACGGTACTTAATTGACCCGCTCAACACATCGGCATTATAGGGTAAAATGCCCAAAATGGCTTTTACCAGCGTGGTTTTGCCACAACCGGATTCCCCCACTATTCCCAGGCATTTCCCCTTTTCCAGTTTATCGAAACATCATTAACGGCATGAACGACACTGCTTTCCTGTCTGTATTGTATACTTAAATTATCAATTTCAAGAATTTCAGAGTTGCGCATATTATAATCCACGTTATTTCACTTTTCTCAATCTAGGATTCACCATTTCTTCATAGGCTTGACCGACCATAAATGCAGATATCACAAATAGAGTTATGCATAATCCAGGGGGGATAACATTCCACCAGTCACTTCTGGCAGATCCCGTTAAGAATGCATAGTATAACATTTGCCCCCAGCTCATTAATCTTGGATCACCAAATCCCAGAAAACTCAAGCTGGCTTCAGCCAATGTCGCCCAGGCAATCCCCAGTGCCACATAAAGAAATGACATTGGCAAGACATTTGGTAAAATGTGGAGATACATAATTCTAAAATTACTGGCTCCGCTTACTTTGGCGGCAACAATATACGGCCTTTCTTTAATGCTTAAAACCTGAGACCGTATTACCCGTGCGGTTGTTCGCCATAGTAGAGCGGATATTGTAATTATCATATTCCAAATTGTTGGTCCTGTAAGCGCAATGAGCACAATAGCAAACGGTAAAAACGGGATACCAAATGCAATGTCGGTTATACGCATAAATATATTGTCTATTTTGCCTCCATAGTACCCTGATATCAACCCGATATTGGTGCCCACAAATGATATGATAAGTGCCGCTAAAATACCTACAGATAGTGCAATCCTGGAGCCGACCAGGAGTTGACTTAATACATCTCTTCCATAATGAGTGGTACCAAGCAAATTAGTTTCAGTCGGCGGACTGGATCTGACCAATTTATCATCTTTATACTGGTATTCCATTGGATCGTAAGGTGCCAGTTTTGTTGCAAATATCGCAACAAACAAAAACATTAGCATTATTATGATTCCACAAACACCGACTGGATTGTTCAAGAGCAACTTTATATTTTTTGGCATCTAAATATACCTGAAATTGTATGGTTTTATAAATTAACCAGTTGTCATCCATTTTTGTAAAATCCATCTCTGACCTGTTTGGGCGGCCGGACGGCCACCCAAACCATGTATAGATGGATTCAATCAAGGCATTAAGAGATTTCCTTGGTCATCCCAGGTATAACCGGCATCTTTTAATATTTTTCTGGCCTTTTCCAGATCATATTCCATTTCTGGTATTTCGGGATTAGACCAATCTTTATTTAAAGGCGTTATCGGTGTGTTACGGCATATAGTTGCTGCTCCTTCGAATAATATGTCAACCAATTTTTTTCTATCAATGCAATGCTGCAATGCCTTCCTGAAAGCAGGGTCACTCATGGGCTTCTTGTCCATATTCGGTCTCATTTCGTGCATTCCGTGACCAGAGACTGAAACCATCTTAAGATGGTCAAATTCAGCCAGTTTTTTGCTTGTTTCATATCCATAGACCAGCCAATTATTTCTGCTTGTCGTTTTTCCATCATGGCATATTGGTTTTCTTTTGCCGGAACGATAACATAGTAGAGTCCTTTAAATTCTGGTTTGACAAAGTGTTCTTTATTCGCAATCAGATGAAAATATTCACCCTTTTTCCACTCATCAAACCGATACGGTCCACTACCTATAGGTTCGGGATTATTCCATTCTTGTGGATTACTGACTTTAGCCTTTTTGGTAACATCAGCCCATATATGTTTAGGCGCAATAAAAGTTTTCAGCAAAATACTGGCGGCAAAAGGTGCATAAGGGGTTTTTAATTCAACTCTTAGTTTGGAATCATCTAAAATTTTTACATTATCAACTATTTGCCAGACATCAGTGAAAGCAGGGAATTCCCATTCTTTTATAAAATCGAAAGTAAACTTCACATCATCAACGGTAACAGGTTTTCCATCCTGAAATTTCATACCTTTTCTAAGTATAATATTCACGGTCTTGTCATCTACTATTTCCCATGATTCCGCCGCCCAGGGAATAAGCTTTGCATCCTTATCTCTAAATGCAAGCGTATCGTATACCATTCTCAGCCAGCTCTCGTTTTGAACCTGAGATACCGCAAAGGGATTCAAAGTCAATAGATCGTTTTTACCCACAATTCTCGGCTCTTCAATATCAGCTATGGTCCGGGCCTTATAGAATGTCCATGGGATATACGGATATCCAATTCCGGTCCCCATTACCGGCACAACGTCAGCAATTCGTTTTTCGTCATAAACCTGGATATAATCCCTATGGCAAATCGGGAAAAATGCATTGTTTTTGTGGATCAGTTCCTGTGCTTTAAAAACCAGTGCTTTCCGCTTAATCGGGTCCATCTCGGTTAATTGCTTTTCGACGACCGAATCGTATTCTTCATTCCTAAAATATCCGTAATTTCTTCCTCCGGGTTTTGCTCTTTCCGAATGAAACAGTTCGTTGAGAAAGAATGTCGGCTCCAATCGTTCCGGTCCGGCACCCCATACTATCGTTACCAGATGATAGTCATGTTTCTTTTTAACAATCTCTCCTACAAATTCGTTTAAAGTACCGGTCTTGAGGTCTACGTTTATTCCCACTTTTTTTAAGTCTTCGCCTAAAAAGCGCCATATTTCTATGGTGTCAGCGAAATTTACGACCCAGGAGTTTAAAATCACTTTTTCTTTGGCCACTGAAATCGTTGGACAGATCAACAGCGTTAACCAGATAAAAGTGAGCAGTAGGTTGGATTTGATACTGAGGGCTTTGGGGCTTACTGTTTTTTTCATTGTAACACCTCACTTGTTTAGCGTCTTCTGTTTATCTGCTATTCCTATCCATAGTTTTCATCGGTTAATGCCATAGGTTCGCAAGAAACAGAGTACAGGTTATTACTTAAAAGCGATCTATCAATCTCATGCAATGGATGCAACTTACTCCAACATGTTTCTTAATGTCAAGTCTTAAATTAAATATTTGTATATTATAACTAATTGATATTACAATTTTATTGAGTTAACATTGGGCAATAAGATGTCGAATGTTAACTCTTATTATTTTTTAATTTTCTCCAGCACTCTGATACGAAATCCTGTCATGTTTTTTGAGTAAATTGTCCGGACAAGGCATGCCGGTGAGGCAGGGACGTTTTGACGGACATTTTACAGGAGTAATAAATAATGCATATGGCAAGTAAATCAAAACACCGCCGCTATGTCATGTGATCATCAGCCTGTTGTCACAGGGTTTGTTCGTATGGGTTTGGATATGCCGTCTGCTGGGTGCGATAGTTTTTATTAAATCTGTTTTTCATCTGTAAATTCGAAACATGTTGCTCTTTCCTGCCGCTTGACGAAACTTGTATTGCCTGGCATAGTGCCGCGGGATAACGAATCTAACCACCAAAAAAGGAATCGAAAAATCATGCTGAAAAAAAAAGACCCACTGTTCGAATGGACCAGTGAACTTCGAAGAGATTTCCACATGCATCCGGAGTTAGGAAACAAGGAATTCAGAACCACAGAAAAATAAAAGAGATCCTTCGGGGTTTAGGAATCCAGTTGCAGGATCTGCCGGATTTGAAAACCGGCGTTGTTGGGATATTGTCTGGAAAGGCAGGCGGTAAAACGATTGCGCTGCGAGCGGATATCGACGCACTGCCCATGGAAGAAAAGAACAATGTCCCTTACCGTTCTATTTACAAAGGAATTATGCATGCCTGTGGGCACGACTGCCATACTGCAATCATGCTGGGCGTGGCCAAAAAATTATGTGAATCCAATATGTTGAATACCCTTAAAGGTCGCGTTAAATTCATTTTTCAACCTGCCGAAGAAATCATTTCCGGTGCAAAAAATGTGATCGAGGAGGAGGGATGCAAGACCCCGCCGTGGACTGTATTCTGGGAGGGCATATGAATTCAGAGCTGCTGGCAGGGCATGTGGGCCTTTTTAAAAAAGTCAGCCATGCCGCAGCAGACTTATTTGAACTTAAGATTCAGGGGAAGGGTGCGCACGGCGCCCATCCGCACTCGGGAATCGATCCCATCAGCGCCGGAACTTTTTTTTATCATGCGATTCAGACCATTGTCAGCCGAAATATAGATCCACTGGATTCTGCTGTGATTACAGTGGGTCAATTTCAATCCGGTACCGCTGCAAATATTATCCCGGATGAAGCGTTTCTGACCGGAACGGCCCGAACGTTTAAGGAAAGTGTTCGGCAATTGGTTAAAAATCGTTTAAAAGCAATTGCCTTGAGTTTGGAACAATCTCACCAGGTGTTCGTGAATTTCCAGTATGTTGACGGAGTGCCAGTCTGTGAAGGTGATGAACGTATTGTTGGGGACCTTTTTAAAGCGGGAGTTAAAGTGTTGGGAGAGAAAAATGTGCATTATATGAACCCGCAAATGGGATCGGAGGATTTTGGATTATTCACTCGTTTGGTTCCGGGTGCGTTTATGCGTATCGGTTGTCGAAATGAGCAAAAAGGAATCATTCATGAAGTGCATTCACCTTTCTTTGATGTGGACGAGACCTCCCTCGCCACGGGTGTCGAGGTTTTCACCGAAGCAGTTCTGGCGTATTTGTCTGAATGGCAATAAAACAAATGGAACAAATTTTGTGATTTTTAAAAAATAGGTATCGGTGACAGAATAACGCCTTCCGACAAAACCGGTCTTGACAACCTGGCCCGCTATATTATCCGTGCCTGCTTTCCACAGGAGAGAGTGGTCTATGTTCCGGCAGAAGACTCAGCAGATGGTGTTGCCAAAGTGGTCTATACATCAAAAGACAGAAAGTCCAGGAAAGATTTCAACGCCTTGGACCGGCTGGCCAGGTTGGTGACACATATTCCCGGAAGATATGAGCAGACGGTCAGATGATAGGGCTGGCATTCGAATAAATCCCGGAAGAACTGGGCACGCCTGATCCGGGAAATTTATGAAGTTGATCCTCTCATTTGTCCAAAATGCCGGGGCTCTATGAAAATTATCGTTTTTATCGAAGAACTTGACGTCATCAAAAGGATATTACGCACCTTGATCTCTGGGATGTTCGTAATCATGATCTGCCGCAAAAGGTTTCAGATGGTATCCTTGAGTTGGTCTGCGATGAGGCAGACCCTCAGATTCCGGAACTGGAGAGTTGGTATTGATTTTTTTGAAATTGGATTGAGGGATTGTGCACCCATCACTGTCCGGAATGACATCTTCCGGGTCGAATATATTGCCCTTGACCATCTGGCTCCGGATAAGTTCGGACTTGAATCGGTTCAAACCATTATCGGTCAGTTCATTCACGATCCTTCCCTGTGATTCATAACCTGCCGGACCGAATAATCGATTTATTAATAAAATGTGACAAGGCTTGACAAAAGTGTTTAGCAAATATACGCTTTAGCTCATGAAAAAAGAACACCTTGCCATACATGGAAAATTTCAGACCATCATGGATCTTGCCCGTGAACTGGATAAGACGCCCAAAAAATTCGGTACTGACGAATTGATGTCTCATTCAGAAATCCACCTGATTGAGATGATCGGCGATTTGAAGGATTCCAGCGTCACCGACATCGGCAAGCATCTGGGAATAACGAAAGGCGCAGTTTCTCAAGCCTTGAAAAAACTTGAGAAAAAAGGATTTATTTACAAGCAGCAGAACCCTGAAAACCTGTCCCGGGTTATCGTCAAATTAACGGCTAAAGGCCAGACCGCCTACTGGGCCCACAAGCACTGGCACGAAACCATGGACGGCGGATTTTCACGGTATTTAAAAGAGATGGAAACCGGGGATCTTCAAGTGATTGTCGGCTTTCTTGAAAAAGTAGAGGAATTTTTGAAGCGCAGAGTGCAGTCTTCGGAATAGGATCCGGAGAGCTGCTTTTTTTTTTAACTATAGCGTATAGCCTATATACACTTAAACCAGGGGAATTTAAATGAACACCCAGACCCACAACGTTCACGTATGCCCGGCTTCTCATTCGGCGTATCTGGATAATTTCATCAGGCGGCTGTTTCAGAATCCGACCAAAATCGTTAAAGATTATATCAAACCCGGAGATACCGTCATTGATATCGGGTGCGGCCCGGGTTTCTTTTCCATTGATATGGCAAGACTGGTGGGGGATACCGGCCGGGTCTATTCAGTGGACCTTCAGTCTGAGATGCTTGAAAAAGTAGAAAGAAAGGCAAGGAAACTCAATCTGGCCGACCGAATTGTTTTACATCAGTGCGCCCGGGACCGGGTGAATCTGAATCATCTGCAGGCGGATTTTATCCTGGCTTACTATATGGTTCACGAAACACCGGATCACAATGAATTTTTGCCCAGGTTAAGACGCTGTTGAAACCCGGCGGTTTGTTCCTGGTGGTTGAACCGGTGTTCCATGTCAGCAAAGGCCATTTTAAAACTATTATTTCAGACGCTGAAAACACCGGTTTCAAGCTGAAGGATACACCGAAAAAAAAGGGCGGCAGAGCCCTGCTGCTGACCGTTTGATTTACCGCATCTATCATTGAAGGAGTGTCACTCATGAAATACCGGATTTCCCCGGCATGGTGGCCGGCCCTGGCCGTTTTCTCTCCGGTTCTTGTCCCCATGCTGTTCAGAAAAAACAAGCAGTATAAAAAAATATTGAAAAAGCCACAAAGGCGAACACTGATCGGATACGCTCGGACATCGATTTAGATCTGCCGGAGCTTGAGTTTATTGAACTTACGGTCCTTGTGGAATGGTATGCCAAAGAGGGATTTATCCATGATGCCGGGGTGTCTTACGTATTGAAAACCGACATGGGATCTTTGCTGTTTGATGTGGGATTCGGTCCGTCGCGGCCGGCACTGCTCCATAATGCCCGGAAGCTTGGATTTACCCTGGATCAGGTGGATGCTCTGGTGATCTCCCATCTTCATGTTGACCATATGGGGGGATACGGGCACAGAAAATAAGTGCGTGGCCATACCGGAGGCGTTGATGCCCAAGGTCCCCATCCCCTGCTATCTTCCGGACCAGGCACAAAGTCCCGGCCTTGAACCCCACGTGGTTGACCGCCCCATGGTGCTGCCTGCCGGTATTGCCACCACGGGCCCGCTGGCCCGGAGCCTGTTCATGGGCGGATATACCGAGGAACAGGCATTGGTGGCCCGGGTGAAGGACAAGGGCCTGGTGATGATCACCGGGTGCGGACATCCGACCGTGAAGGTCATCATGGATATGGCGGGCCGGCTGTCACTGGAAAAACCTCACACCATTGGCGGGGGTTTTCATTTTCCCATCACGGACGGCCGGGGAAACCGCTTCGGCATCCGGTTCCAGACCATTATCGGTACGGGCAAACCGCCCTGGCAGAAAGTGACCGACCAGGATTTGGATCAAACCCTTCATGTCATCAACAATTTCCAGCCCGCGCAACTGCTGCTGTCCGGGCACGATGTCTGTGATCACAGTCTTGAGCGACTGAAAAACGAAACCCGGGCTCGCGCCGAAGTGTTAACGGCCGGCGCAACTTACAGGATTTAAACGGGACATTTTCAGATCAGGCCGGCATACAGAAAATAGATATGCCCGGTGATCTGCAGGAATCCCACGTAACAGTTTGGTTGTTTTTCGAGAACAGCCAAAAGCAAGCATAGGATCACCGAAAGAGTCTTTGCCTTAGATGAACAATGAAGAGGCGGTGATCATCAGGAGGAATCATTATGGAGCTTTTTCTGAGCAACTGAAGGTGATGTTCAAAAAACGTTGCTAAAAAAACAATGGGGTGGTTTCCTTGACGGACGGCAGTTGACAGCAAGCTGTGACAATATTAGCCTTGGGCTGATCGGGTGCCAAAACTGGCGTCAAATTGCTTCCGCCAGCCCAAAATTGCCTATGCAGCTTGATTCGGGAATTTAATTGCCGGAATAATAACAGGGATAAAATTTGTAAGTGGAATCGAACAGAAACGATGCGCCGCCTGATGCCATACACAACATTTGACAATAACTCATAAATTTCCTGAATCCAGAAGTGTTTAATAATGGAATAATCTATCATAAAGGCCTCCCAGAAAAAAGTGTTCAATAATAAAAGTGGGGCTGGTGAACTCACTTTTCTCCATTCTCTAAGTCCTTTTTGTCAAATCCTTTGTCCTATTTGGTACTGGTACAAAAGTACCTCCCCAACAAGACATTTCGACGGCTGATTCGACGATTTTTAACGTCCTGTAACGGTCTTCCTTTAAAGTGCACAAATTCCCTTTGTACTGCCTAATAACACGCAAACAGTCGCAACAAAAGACTAACTTGATTCATTCCGGAATTTCGCTGTAAGTTCCTCAAAAAAAGCGAGGTTGAAACAAACAACTCCGCCTAAACAAACACATCATAAAGGTGTATTATGGCATCTATTTCAATCAGAAATATCAACAAGTCGTTTGGGACCGTAAAAGTTCTGCACGACATTAATTTGGAAATCAGGGATGGTGAATTTATCTCTTTGCTTGGTTCTTCCGGATGTGGAAAATCAACACTGCTGAGAATCATCGCCGGACTGGAGCAGGAAACCGGTGGTGAACTTTTGATCGGTGAGAGGACCATGGATAAAGTACCGCCGAAGAATCGTTCGGTTTCAATGGTATTTCAGTCCTATGCCCTCTATCCCCATCTTTCCGTTTACGACAATATGTCCCTGCCCCTGGTCATGAGAAAACTCAGCCGGATTCAACGTCTTCCCCTGGTGGGCCGAATGATTGGTGGTGCCGGGCAGGCCCACAGGAAGATCCGTGAAAAGGTTGTCGCCCTGGCAAAGAGCCTTGATATCGACAGCCTGCTGGATCGCAACCGTCGCAACTCTCGGGCGGTCAGCGCCAGCGTGTGGCCTTGGGAAGGGCAATGGTGCGCGAACCCGAGGTATTCCTCATGGATGAACCTCTCTCAAACCTGGACACCAAGATGCGCGCCCACATGCGGACTGAGCTCTCGGAGCTGCATCGCAGCCTAGGTACCACTTTCGTCTATGTCACCCATGACCAGGAAGAGGCCATGACCATGTCGGACCGGGTGGCACTGATGATGGACGGCATGATCCTTCAGGTGGCAAGCCCCAGGGAAATTTACCGGAACCCGGTCCATATGAAGGTGGCTGAATTTATCGGCGCGCCGAAGATCAACATGCTGCCCTGCACAAACGTTGAAAGAGGCGTGGTGGACAGCTTAGGGTTACGGGTTCTCGCACCGGCAGCAATGAACGGCAAAGGCCATATCGGTATTCGCCCCAGCCGTTTGATGGTTTCAAGAGAACCTGCAGCCGGCTGGAGAGGTAAAGTGGTCAATGTCGAGGATTTGGGCTCAAGCTATCTGATCCATTCCCTGGTGGCTGAAAAAATAAGGGTCATCAGCCGGATGGACAGCCTGGCAGATATCCCCAAAGTGGGAGAAATGGTTTATCTCACCGCCCAGAACGGATGTACAATTTACTTTAATGAGGACGGATACAATGTCAACACAAGTAATGGAAGAAAACTTCAGCGGACGGTCACTGTTGAAAACAGCACATTTCAAGAAGCCTCGGGCCTCAGTTTTCAACATGGCCTTGCTGTATAAAAGATGCCTGCCCTACCTGCTCAGTACCCCGGCCTGCTTGTTGATGCTGACCTTTCTGATCGGGCCGGTATTTGGTGTTTTTTCCTTTCCTTTACCGACTGGCAGCTGGGAGAGGCCAATATCTCGCTGGTTGGGCTGGACAATTTCAGGGCCATTTTCAAGGACGATGTGTTTCTGCGGTCCGTCCGCAACACCGCCCTTTACATCCTGATGACAGTGCCCACCACCCTGCTGTTCGGTATTTTTTTTGCGATCCTCATCTACGGAGCCGGTCGGTTGCGCGCCATCTATCAGACCGTCTATTTTATGCCGTTTATGGCCACGGCCGTGGCTATGCTCATTGTTTGGGAGTTTGTACTCAACCCGACCGTCGGGGTGTGGAAGGCCGTTGCAGACTTGTCCGGAGTCAGTCCGATCAACCTGCTGCGGAATGAAGCAACGGCATTGCCCATCCTGGCCATGATCTCCATCTGGCAGAATCTCGGGTTTGCGGTGGTGCTGTTTCTGGCCGGTCTTTCCGGCATCCCCGGGGAAATGTACGAAGCCGCGGAACTGGATGGCGCAGACGACGCTTTTTCAAGGTTCCGCCGGATCACCTGGCCCATGGTCGGCCATGTCACCTTTTTTGTGGTGGTCATGCTGACGGTCCGTTCTTTCCAGGTGTTCGAAAGCGTGGCGGTCCTCACTCAGGGCGGCCCCAATGATGCCACCGAGGTTCTCACCTATACCATGTATAAGGAAGGGTTTGACTTTTTCAGAACCAATATCGCTTCGGCCATCACCGTGGTGTTCCTGCTGGTAATCGGCACCCTGATGATTCTCAAAGCCACATGGCTGGAGAAAAAGTGCACTACTCATGAAAAATATAAAAATGAAATCCATCTGCGGCCATCTTACCTTGATCCTCGGCGCCTTCTTCATGCTGCTGCCCTTTGTGATCATGCTGAGCACCGCTTTGAAGAGTCAGGCAGATATATTCTCCGGGGGGTTCTCGATTATTCCTGGAGAATGGGCCGCCCTGACCAACTTCGGCGAAGTGTTCGACAAACAACCCATTGTCCGCTTCATGATCAACGGCGGCATCGTCACTACTTCCATCTTCCTGATCCAAGTCATCATTGCCGTCCCCTGTGCCTATGCTCTGGCTAAATTCCGGTTTGCCGGCCAAAAATTTTTGTTCAATGCTGTACTCTGGAGCCTGCTAATTCCGCCCCAGGCAGTGGCGATCCCGGTTTTTCTTGAATTGCACAGCGTGGGATTGCTAAACTCCTATGCAGCACTGATCCTGCCTTGGACAATCTCTGTACTGGGGATTTTTTTGATGCGCCAGTTTTTCATGGCCATTCCGGACGATATCATTGATGCGGCCAGGATGGATGGCATGGGTGAATTGTCCATCCTGATGCGGATTATGGTGCCCATGGCCGTACCCGCACTCACCGCCTTTGGTATCCTGTCCTTCATTGCCCACTGGAACGATTACTTCTGGCCCCTGATCTGCATCCAGGACATCAATCTCTACACACCGCCCCTTGGCATATCCTATTTTAACACAGACGATGCTGGCGTCAGCTACGGGCCTTTAATGGCTGCCGCTTGTATTATAACCGTCCCTTTGCTGGTCGTTTTTCTGGCCGCAAGAGACAAATTTATTCAAGGAGTGGCTATACAGGCCGGTATTAAATGAGGCCGCAAGCCTTCCCCTTGAAGCGACATAGAAAAGCCAACAACACGCAAATTTAAAAACAAACTATTTTTAAGGAAAAAAACATGAAGCTTACCAAATTCAAAGCATGCATTGCGGCTTTCTGGCTCAGTCTTGCCGCAGCCACCGGCGCATTTGCCAAATCTCAAATCACCATCGAATACCCCTACCCGGACCTGTTCGACAAGGTTCATGAGGAGATCATCGAAAAATTCAAGGCTGTAGAGCCGGATATCGACGTGAAAGTCCGCACCAAGTATGAAAGTTATGAAGACGGCACCAAAAAGGTGCTTCGTGCCTCAATGACCAAGAGCCTTCCCGATATCAGCTTCCAGGGTATCAGCCGGGTCCGGGTTATGGTAGAGAAAGGCATCGCCCAGCCCATCGATCCGTTCATTGAAACGGAAAAGGATTTTGGTGCCAAAGGTTTCTATGACGCTATGTACCAGACGTGTACCTTTAACGACAGGGTCTACGGCCTTCCATTTGCTGTATCCCAACCCATTGCATTCTACAATATGGATCTGGCAAAAAAGGCGGGCTATACCACGGATACCCTGCCCAAAACCTGGGATGAGGTATTTACATTTGCAAAGAAGGTTGAAGCCACCGGTGATGATGCCAAAGGATTTTTCTACTACTGGGGTGAAACCGGGTTCTGGCAACTCCAAGCCCTGTTGTTTGCCGAAGGCGGCAGCTTTATGGATGCCAAAGAAGAAACCGTGACCATCAACTCCAAAGAAGGATACTGGGCTTTCGACAAACTTCGCGAGATGGTTGTAAAAGGCAATATGAAAAAAGACTATGGCTGGACACCGGCCAAAACCGATTTTTATTCCGGTAAGCTGGGCCTTTTGATTGCTTCTTCTTCCATTCTCTACAATGCAGAGCAATCCATCGGCAATCGCTTCGAAATCAAAACCAGCTTTTTCCCAGGCCTGCATCAGGCTCCACCCTCCCGGTCGGGGGGAATGCCGCAGTAATGACTGCCACTGATCCTAAACAGCAGGAAGTGGCCTGGAAATTCATCAAGTTCTGGTGCGGTATCGAAGGTGCCAAAACCGTTGCCACCAGGACCGGCTATATGGCCCCGAATAAAAATGCGGTATCTGCCCTTAAAGCACATTTTGACAAAAATCCCAACGCCGTTACCGTATACGAGCACCAGCCTTACATGACCGGCTGGTATGCTTTTCCGGGAAAGAATGGTCTTAAGATCACCGAATTGATCTACAGCGCCATAGAAAAACCGTGACCACCGATGCGAATCCCCGCAAAGTGGCTGACGAACTGAACAAAGAAGTACAGCAACTGATACCGGCCTCTTAACCCCGAATCCCACAGCAGCCCGGATCCCTCCGGGCTGCTTAAACAACTCAGGTGTAACTATGAAATTGATCCATATCACCGATATCCACCTGGTTCCCCCGGGGGAGAGGCTCCTGGGCCTTGATCCGGGAGAGAGACTGAAAGCCTGCATAAGGGATATCAACATACATCACAGTGATGCAGACCTGTGTGTCATCACGGGAGACCTGGCCAACAGAGGGGAAACCGCTGCCTATACCCTGCTGCGTGAGAGACTTCTGGAACTGAAGATTCCCTGCCAATTGCTGATCGGCAACCATGACAACCGAGAAAACTTCAAAGGCTGAATTCAGTGAAATGTACGAAGAAGATGCCGACTATTGTCAGAAAGTGCTGACGACCCCGTCAGGAACCTTTCTCTTCCTGGATACCAAGCGAAAAGGCAGTCATGGTGGCGGCTATTGCATGGAAAGACAGCGCTGGCTGTCAGCACAGCTTAACCGTGCCGGGAATGGGCCGGTATATCTTTTCATGCACCATCCCCCATTTGATACCGGACTGCCCGCCATGGACAGAATCGGCCTTGAAAACGCTGGCCAGTTCGCTGAGGCTCTTGCCGGCAGAAACATCCGACATCTGTTTTTCGGCCATCTTCACCGTCCGATCTCCGGCTCCTGGAACGGAATTCCCTTCACCACAATCAAAAGCACCAATCACCAAGTGGCCTTTGACACCAAAACCTTTGAAACGCTTTACTGCAATCTTGAAACACCCAGCTACGGCCTGGTATTGATAGATAAAACCCGTGTCGTGACTCATAGTCATGATTTTCTAGACATCAGTGACAATATTGATACCGGTGACCCAACCGACTATATCGCCTGGGGCGCTGCCTGATCCAAGATTTCGGATTTTCAAACAATGAACCATACAAGCCTTTCCCCCCGCATGGCCATCAATAATGTTTCCACCGTTTTGGTAGATCTTGACGGATGCTTTCTCGCCGGAAACGAACCGGCACCTGGGGCAGACGAACTTTACAAAACGGCAGGCGATAAACTGTTTTTGGTCTCCAACAATTCAACTCTGACCCCGGATCTCATGTCAATCCGCCTGGCTCTGTACGGTGTCACCATTCCTGCGGAACGGATCTTGCTGGCCGGCGCTTTTATGGTAGACTGGATGGCCGCCCGCCACCCCGGATCAACGATTTTCTTTATGGGTGATAAGGTCATTGTGGAATATGCCAGAAGGCAGGGACTGAGGGTGGATGAAGCGGGCAAAGGGCCTGTGGATGCCGTGATGCTGGCTAGAGATACGGATCTGAGCTACAACCGGCTCGATCGAGCAGCAGCACTGCTCCATCAGGGTGCAGCGCTAATCGCTGCAAACCCCGATTTTCCCATCCGGATAAAACGGTGTTCCTGTGCCTGAGACCGGGGCGATCCTGTCGGCCATCAAGCGAATTGTGCCGGAGGTCAATGTGACGGTAATTGGTAAACCTGAATCTGTCCTATTTGAGGAGGCACTGGGACGTAGTGCCTGTTCTCCCCACGATGCGATTATGATCGGCGACAATCCACTGACCGATCTTGCCGGGGCTGCCCGAATCGGCATTCCCACCTATCTGGTCGGTACCGGACAGGGCTGTGCCGCCCGGGATATCCGGCAGCTGCTGGCCCTTGATGACCGTGTCGGCCCCCGCCTGAACAGCGAGGAGACGCCGCTGATTACCATTGACTCGCCGGGCCTGTCAGCCGTCCTGCTCCAGGCCCTGGAAATCTGGGTGAGGCCTTTGTGATCTGGGACCACCAGGACCGCATGGTCCATTGTAACTCAAAGTACAGCCAGTTTTTCGATGAACCCGGAGTGGTGGTTCCAGGGGTTCGTTTTGATGAACTGGTGGAATTCAATATCGCAAGGAATACGGTAAAGGCCATTGTGATTGGTGGCAGCACGGTTAAAGGCGATGAGCTGACCCCGGACATATACAGGAGAAAACGTACTGAATTTCACAAAGGGGACAAAGGACTGTATCAGGCCCAAATTGCCGACGGCAGGTGGATGCAGATACGGGAGACCCGGATTCCCGGTGGCGGAACCGTGGGGATTTACACCGATATCACGGCAAGAAAAGAAGTGGAACAGCAGCTGGGCCGAGCCAAGGCCGAAGCCGATGAAGCCAATATGGCCAAATCACGCTTTCTGGCAGCCGCCTCTCATGATCTGCGCCAGCCCCTGCATGCCATCGGCATCTTTCTTTCAGCCCTTGGTCCCCACATGACAAGCCCGGAAAGCAGGGACTTGCTCCATAATGTGGAAGAGTGCCTGAAAACCACCAACAACCTGTTTAATTCCCTGCTTGACATCTCAAAGCTTGATGCAGGCGTTCTTCAGCCGGAAAAACAGCCCTGCGCCATTGGTGAACTATTTATCGCTGTAGAAAGGGAGTTTGCGCCACTGGCCAAAACCAAAAATATCCGACTCAAGGTGGATGGAACAGACCTTTACGCCATGTCTGACCCCGAAATGCTCGGCAGGATCGTGCGTAACTTTGTCTCAAATGGGGTGAAATATACGGCCAGCGGCGAAGTGCATGTTCACGCAATCGTTTCCGGCGGGGACATGGTCCGTATCATCATCAGTGATACGGGCAGCGGTATCAAAGATGACGATGTCAGCCTCATCTTCCAGGAATTCAAACAACTGGGGAACAGTGATGAAAAAAAGCAGGGGCTGGGACTGGGGCTCTCCATCGCCACCCGCCTCGCCCACCTGCTGGGGCATCAGATTGACGTGCAGTCCCAGGTGGGCAAAGGATCTTGTTTTTCCGTATCACTGCCCATGACTGAAAACAAAGGAACGGGGGGCCCGGCAAACGACAGAACAGGTGCATCAGATGAGACTATTGATGGCTTGAGGGTGCTGGTGGTGGAAGATGATCGTGATATCAGCAATGCCAGTGAAATCCTGCTGGATCAATGGGGCTGTGATGTAAGGCTGTCAATTCCTTTAACGATGCCGCCGGAGTCTGATCAGCCGAGATTGGCAACCTGAGCTGATCATTACCGATTTCTATCTGGGCGGAGAAGTGACGGGTGCCGATATCGTGGCTCTGTCCAGACGTCAGGCAGAATTTCTTGTTCCGGTGATTATTGTTACCGGGGATACTGGGCCGGGCCGGCTCAAAGAAATGCAGGCGCTGAATTGCCCGGTGATGCACAAACCCATTCAGCCCATGAAATTACGGGCCCTACTGCAAAGCTACATCCGGCAGGCGGTGAAGGGATAAATGTCAGTTTTCAGACGGTTGATAACGGCTTTTTACAAACACCGCGGCCTGGGCCCGGTTGGCCACCCCCAGGATGCGGAATAAACGGCTCACTTCATTTTTGACGGTTTGTTCGGCAAGTTCAAGTTCGGCGGCAATTTCTTTGTTGCTCATGCCTTCGGCAATGCATACCAGAATCCGGTTTTGTCTGGCACTCAATCCTTGTTCAATGAAATCAGGGCGATTCTTTTTTTCCCCGCCCGTTCCTACAGAAATATCGGTACCCAGTGCCACGGGCGGGACATAGATTCCTCCGGCCAGAATAAGCTGAAAAGCTGACGGAAGGTGTTCCACCGGGGTGGATTTCGGCACATAGCCTGAAGCACCGGATGATATGGCGGAACGGATAATAATTGGATCTTCCGTCGATGATACCATAATAACCGCTGTAGCCGGCCATTGCTTTTTCAATTGTTTGAGGCCTTCCAGTCCTGTGCTCCCCGGGATGACCAGATCCAGGAGAACGAGATCGATGTCCGGATCCAGGGACAGTTGTTCGATAAGGGCCGGAAAACTTCCCACTTCGGTGATGTGCAGGTCGGGCTCTATGGTCTTGAGTAATTCACTCAGACCCTTGCGCAACATACCGTGGTCATCTGCAATTATGCATTTCATTTTGTCCGTGTACTCTGTTGACGGTTCTGACAAAAAATTGCCCTGATCAGACACGGATGACGTCCATTGCCATCCGGTCCGTGAAGCTCCCAAAACAGAACAACCATTTTAAATTATTCATATTAGAAGAGTATAAGGGCCTCCTTTTGCGTAAGCGGTATTTAAACCCCATCTATTGATTGGCTTGTTAATACCTCAACTTTCAGGTTTAACAATAACTGGCTAATTTTCGCTTTTCTAACAAACCGGAACATTGCAGTGCTGTAGTCATGGCCGCATCAAAAAAGCTGTCGCTGTTTTTTCGCAATAGCTGCCAAGCTTTTTCAATTGGTTGCCGGCAAGCGTCATTATCCTGTAAAGCGATTCAACAAAAGAAATATCGGAGACCTCGTCACAGCAGTCATAGAACAGTTCCCCAAATGTCCTGTCATCAGTCTCTATCCGATGCTGGTACGCCAAAACATATACCGCAGGAAACAATAGTGGTGTGGGCCACCAGGCATCATAGTCGCGGCATCGCATCTCCTTTGCCAGCTTCAGGTGTTGTTTGGCCATTTTGAAAAACACCTCTATGTCCCAACGTCTGCCGTAAATTCGAACGATGTCTTTATTTGACAGATCAAGATCCGTGGATATCAATGTCAGCCAAACCGTTTTGCGCCTGTCCCGCACAAACACGAGTTTGGCAGCTTGCCCGCCTTTTAACGTTACCACAGCACTTGCCGGGATTTTTGCGCGGCCCCGGTGTTTATTGAGCTGGCGATAGATAGCCTTCACATCCATTGAGTGGCCATTGCATTCATAGTGAATCTTTGAGGTCTTTTCCACCATGCCAATCACATCTAAATTTTTGGCCAATGCTGTAATGGTCGCGGGCATTGCAAACCAGCTGTCCATCAGCAGACATCTGGCCCGGACACCGGCCGCCAAAATCCGTTCAACCATGGCTTCCGGATTTTCCGGGGCTTTGACTACGGCTTCCTGGCGCCGTTGCCATGCACAACACCTCTTGTCCATTGATTTGCGATTATCTCAAAGCCGGTTTTTGGCATTCGCAGACGACAGCAGTGAAAAATCCAATGGCAGACAACTGTATCCGTCAGACCAGCAAACCGTGAGCATCCGAAACCCTTTGATAAATCGACCATTGCTTGGTGCCGACACACAACAGCAGCTTCCTCCAATTGGATTGACACCCCTTCAGAACATCATAGGCAGCATCTTTGCCAAATGCCAGGTTGTCGTTGGTTGCTATGCCCCTGAAGAAATTCTCCCCCACAAAGGGCAGGGTGAATATGGCCAAAATCAAGGTGCTCACGCTATGCTCATGTCGTTTTCCAATGCCGCATTGATGCAGAGAAGTAGCCATTTTGAACTAGTTGAAAAAATCATCAATTTCACCAAAAATTTTAATGTCCGCTTGAGTTTCCGTGTCGATCCGGTTACGTATCATTTGATCCCTTACTATTTGATTTTATTTTGTTTTTCGCAAACTCACTATATATCAAATAGCAGGCTCATCAACTTGTTTTTGTCACAATTTCAAAGAGTTATGTTTTTTTCGGGAAATTCGATTGAATCCCGAAAGTTAAGTTAATATATGAACTTTTCAAAACACGCCTGTTTTGGGACTACCGGATTGATTTAAAAATTTTAGCAAGGCCTGCCATATTACGAAACAACATCATAATTTGGGAGGAGGGGCATGTTACCAACGATTATTTCTGGTATAGACGACAGGTTTCAGAGGGTACAAAAGGACCCATTGTTTACGAATTTACCCGCTGAAAAGTCATTCTGTCATCTGCTGGGCTGCCAAAGAAAACCGTGTGGCTTTTGATCCACCGCACAATTGGCATCGAAAGAGACGATTGAAAGAGATAGTTGAGAACAAGTCGATCTCTATTTCCAATGCTTTGGACAATATATCTCTGGCCCCTGGCGGACCTGCATCAGTACCCTGTCCATCAGGCCTCTTTCCAGGCATAGGTCAGACCATGGTAATTAGCTATGGCCAGGCCGGCCGCAATACTCTTAAATTCACTATACGCCGTCACCCGGCCAGGGAACCGCTTTTTTAGCAGGTCTTTTACTGCGGGTATCAGGGAGGAGCCGCCTGTGGCAATGACGCTGTCAATGCTGGCCGCTTTCAGGCCCGACCTTTCTAAACCCGGTCAATGGCCAGGCCGGTTTGATCCAATAAGCCTGAGATGATCCGTTCAAATTCCGCCCTGGTGATCTTAACCGCCAGATCCAGCTCCGCCACCTCAATCCAGGCAGAGTCCCGGCCGGACAGGGAAATCTTGGCCTTTTCAATGGCCTGAATGACGGAATAGGAATAGTTCCAGGTGATCAGCTCCCGGAGCCGGGTGATTTTTTCTACGATTTCAGGATCCTGGCGGTTGAGGCTGAGGGTGGTGTCAATGGTGTCCAGATATTCCTCCCGGTTGAGGGTGTAGGTCTGCTGCCAGTTCAGTAGGCCCTCTTCAAATTTTCTAAAAGGAAATACCTCTTTGGTGACCGTCTCGAATTGGGCGGTGCTCACCACCAGGTCTTTGCCAAGCTCCGGGAAGATTTTTGCCCGGTAAATCAATTGATTGATCCGGTCGCCACCTGCGGGGATGCCGTATGTGGCTGGTATGGTGAACCCCGCGGTCCCGGTCTTGATGAGGCAAAGGTCCAGGGTACCTCCGCCAAAGTCAAAGGCCAGAATATGGGCGCCCTTTTCCGGGGCCGTATCCACCAGAAAGCTGAGGGCCGCTCCCAGGGGTTCCGGAAAGAATTCCGGTGAAGGCAGTCCGGCATACCGGCAGGATTGGCGTAGTTTGTCCACGGCCATTTGGTTTCCGCCGGTTGAATCTGTTTCAAATTCAACGGGCCGCCCCAGATGGATGGATGCCGTTTGGTTTAAGATACGACGGCTTAGCCGTTTCCGGATATGAACCAGAATGGGGGTGATTAACGCCACCACCCCGTACCGCACTCCGAAAATATCGATGGTCTCGATACTGCCCATGCCAAGCCAGCGCTTCAGCCCCCGCAGCAGATGGCCGGGCATGTTCTTGTCCACCTTAGCGTGCACCTCAACAGCCACCGTCGTATCACCACCCCTGTCCCTGCGTCCCCGCAGGGTATTGCTCTCACCGTGGGTCACCTTGATCACCCCCAGGGAGACCTCTTCCAGGAAGACCTGCCGCCCCTGATTCAGTTCCAGGTAGAGATATAGGGCGTCAGTGCCAATGGTGGCGGTGAATTCCCTGGACATGTAATTGGCGGTGGGCATGACAAACCGATTTTCCCCTGCATTGTCAATCCTGATGTATGATACGGTGCTGCCGTCATAAACGGCCAGGGTAGAGTTGGTCGTACCAAAATCCAAGCCGATTCCCAACACAATTGACCTCCTCCGATTTAATTTAGATGCTAAACACACCATAGAGAATGAAGTATTTAGTATCTAAACTCTATTTTGTCAAGCACAAAATCTGAATGCGGACATGGGGAATCCCTTTGTGGCCTGTCCTGAAAAAAAAAGAGGCAGGAAACATTTGACAGAATAGAGTTTAGATACTATATTCAATGCCTGCCATGGCACCCAAAACAGATAAGATAAACAGGAAACTGGCCAGATTCATCGATAAGATCGTTTCCTGGGGAAAAAAACATCTTTGAATTCAAGGGACTCAAGCTGTTTCCTTCGGAAATCCACCTCATACTCATCATGAATGAAACCCCTACTAACGCCACCCAGATGGCCCAGATGCTGGACGTGACAAAGGGCGCCGTCTCCCAGACCATCACCCGGCTTGAAAAAAAGGGGATATTGAAAAAAGAAAAGGATCCTTACCTGAAAAACGAACTCACCCTGCTGTTCACCCCGTTTGGGCTGGAAGTCTTTAACAAGTACAGGCGGATAAACCTGGCATTGGAAAACAAATTTAAGGAAAGGCTTTCCCGGTTCAATGAAGAAGAGCTTGAGGTGGTAGACAGATTCATGGATGAGATCCTCCGTTTTCCGGATGATATAAAGAAGAAGATGCATACCCGGCGCTGACGCCGGTTTTTTTTGCTTTTAGAGTTTAGTATCTAAAAACTGAAAAAGGAAATCAACAAATGAGATCACAACTGCTTCGGATGAATGTGTTTTTCGAGAACCTGCCGGCCATGGCAAGAAAACACCGCCTGGTGCTCTGGCTTCTGTTTATCGGCCTGACCCTGCTGGCTGTGGCGGGCATGCCCCGTTTTAAAATCGACATGTCCTGGAATTCCCTTCTTCGCCCCCATGAACCGGTTAAAGTGGCCTATGACCGGTTCAGAGCGGTATTCGGGGGGGATGAAGTCCTCTACATCGCCTATGAGGCAAAGGACGGAGACGTATTTTCCCCGAATTCCCTGGCCGCATTGTCGGCGTTGACAAATGAGCTGGAGGGAAAACGGGCCGGATCAGCCGATTCAAATGAGAATCCCTTTGCGCGTATCACGGATATCACCTCCCTGATCAATGTGTCTTACCTGGAGGGCGGAACCGACACATTGATCTCCAGGGATTTTGTGGGCACCGCCATTCCGGCGGATCCGGCCCAGTCAGCCGGCCTCAGGGCCCAGGCCCAGCAGCACCCGGACTATCCCTTGATTTTCTGTTCCAGGGATTCCCGGTTCGGCGGGATCATCATCCGGACCGATTTCAACGCCCAGATCGATTACGGCCTGGCCGATTCTACCGGACCGGTTTCAGGCGGCTTCGGGTTTGATGAAACGGACGGGACAGCCTATCACTCCCCTCTTGACAATGAACTGCCGGTCTTCAAAACCTCCTGGATACAAGACTATACGCCGTTTATGTCCGGTATTTACGAAATTCTCGGCAAGGCGGAGTACACCCGTCATCTGAATTTTTACCCTGCGGGCAGCCCCGAACTCATGGGATTTTGGGCCGGGAGCTTGAAAAAGAGATGGTGCTGATCATCCTATGTTCCATTGTGTTGATTCTCCTGGTCCTGGGAGTTTTGTTCCGGTCCGTCAAGGCCATGGTCTGGCCCCTGGTTATCATTTTCACCACCATTATCTGGAGCGTGGGAACCATGGGATGGGTGGGGATGGCCATGAGTGATTTCATCAATATCGTCATCTTTCTGCTCATTGCCGTTGGGGTGGCGGACAGTGTACACATTCTCTCGGGTTATCTCCTGTTCAGGCGGTCAGGCAAGGACCATGACACCGCCCTGATTTCAGTTTATAAGAAATCAGGCCTTGCCTGTTTTCTGACAAGCCTGACCACCGCAACCGGCCTTCTGGCCCTGAGCCTGGCCCCTATCATCGCCATTCAGCGGCTGGCCGTCATGGGCGCCTGCGGGGTAATGTACGCTTTTTTTTATCACAGTTTTCATGCTTCCCCCGATGCTTGAAATCCTCAAGCCGGTGCCGGGAAATCTCCGGGTCAATGATTCCAAGGCGCCCCTTGTCCAGCGGTTCCTGCGCCGTCTTGAAAGCCTGGGTACCCAAAGACCCCTGCGTACCCTTCTCGTCTTTTTACCGCGGCCATGGTTCTGGTGCCGGGCATATTCATGATCACGGTGGACTCCAATGTATTGACCATTATTCGTGAAAGCCGGCCCATTCGCAATAATTTCGATATGGTGGACCAGCACCTTGCGGGAACGGGCAACATTGAAATACTGGTTGACACGGGTATCGAGGACGGCCTGAAAGACCCTGTGGTATTGAATGCCATGGCAGATCTCCAGGAGACGCTGGAATTCAGGTACCCGGGTATAGTCCGTAAACCCAGTCCATTGTCAACTTCACCCGGGATGCCTTTCAGGTGCTGAACGCCGGCCAAAAGGAGATGTACACCATCCCCAAGGACAGGGATACGTTGTCCCAGACCCTGTTCCTTTTCAGCACTGCAAACCCAAAGGACCGCCGCCTGCTGGTATCGGACGATTTCCGGGCAGCGCGGATCATCGTGAATACGCGGAACCTCGGATCCCGGGAAGGTCTTGGATTCATGGAGGAGGTCAACAAGGACATCAATGTCCATTTTTCAGCTCTGGGCCGCACATATCCGGGACTGCGTGTCGAAACCACGGGCCAGATTCCGCTTTTTCTGCGGATGATGGATCTGATTTCACAGTCCCAGATCCAGAGTTTCGGGATCTGTCTCTTGCTGGTGTCACTCATCCTGGTGTTGGTCATCAAAGACCTGCCCACCGGATTGATTGCCATTGTGCCGAACCTTTTCCCCATTTTGGCGGTATTCGGCATCATGGGATGGCTTTCCATTCCACTGGATGTGCATACCCTTCTGGTGGTGCCTATTATCATCGGGATTTCCGTGGACGACACCATTCACCTTATCACCCATTTCAGCCTTGAAATGAAACGGCGGGGCAGCGTGGCCAGCGCCATGGGCATGGCTGTGAAGGAGGCCGGCCAGGCTATCGTGTTCACCTCCGTGGTGCTGGCGTGGGCTACCTGGCATTCCTGGTTTGCGTTAACAAGGGATTTGCATATTTCGGTTTTCTCAGTTCCGTGGCCGTATTGACCGCCTTATTGACGGACCTGGTCCTGTTGCCGGCAATGCTCTATCTCCGGTACGGTCTAAGGGAAACCTCCCCCGCGTTTAAAACGGAAAAGGAGACGATCTATGGCAAATAGACTTATGTTCATCGCATTGATACTTGCGGCGGCAACCATGGCCGGAGTCCCGGCCCATTCAGCGGCACTCAAGGATCCGGAACGGGCCAGGCAGATCGCCATTCTCAACCTTGACCGTGACGACGGTCACACCCTTTACCGGCAGGTGGTGCTGGTTACCTGCCGGTACGCGGCCGGGACCGGCAGGCATGTCTGCCAGTCCCGGCCGGTAAAGAAAGAGATCGAAAACGTGATTGTTGATATAAACGACGATAAGGTGGATGAGATCTCCCTGGGCATTATCACGGCCCCGCCGTCGGAAAAAAACATGGCCTTTCTCCAGCAGGACTTTCATGAACCGGGCAGGGAGTCTGACCAATGGATGTATTTTCCAGCCATGAAAAAGCTCAAGCGCATCATATCCCAGAGTGACGGCAGTCCGAAAACCGGATCGGTGTTCGGATCGGAAATCGCATACGAGGATGCTGAAAAACAGCATGCGGTCAATTATGATTATTCTTACGAGGGAACCGAGACCGTGGACACGCGTGTTTGCGATAAAATCATCGCTCTTCCCAAGAAAGCGCATCAGCCCAAAACCTCATACTCAAAAGAGGTGGTCTGGATAGACCGGGAAAGCAGGATTGCCCTTAAAAAGGAGGTATACAGCCGGCAGGGCACCCTTGCCAAAACCTTTTTCCGCAAGGATATCGTCAAAACCGACGGAGTATGGATCGATAAGGTCCTCATTGTCGTGAACCATCAGTCCAGGACCATGAGCATGGAAAAGACGATCAGGCTGGCGGTGAACATCCCCCTTGACCCGGAGATCGTTACCAACCGTGCACTAAACGACGTTTCTTTCAGGGAATCCATCATGAGAACGGTAAGACACAAGGCCAGATGATGCATGAATGTCCAGTTCACCGTTGCCGGCAGGTCTTCGTCCAGGTCCCCTTGCTGATACACCTGGTGTTCTTCCTGGCAGCCAGCCTCCACGCCCAGGAGACCTTTGATTTCTCAGGGGGTGAAGAGGCCCGGGAGACGGGTATTCCCATCCACGGACGGTTCAGCCTGGAAAGCGCACGGCAATTGGAGGGTCCCGGCCGGTGGGTCCGGCTGGGGCCCTCCCTGGACCTCGTGTTCGATACCTTTACCGATGTCGGCCAATTCTACTTTGAAGGCACGGGCCGGTTTAACCTGTCCTACCGGATCGAGGGGGATTCCGGCAACACCCGGGAGGATTACGAATTTGAACCGATACTCCGTGAGCTGTACTGGAAAAAAAACTTAGACCGGTTTACCCTGTCGGCCGGTAAACTCATTGATGATCCCAGTGTCATGGACCTGGTCCAGATAGTTGATAAAATTTCGGTGGTCAACCGGGCGGAGGCCTTTTTCGCAGAACCCGAAGAGATCAAGCAGGGCCAGAATATGATAAAACTGGCCTATTATCCGGGCAACCGGTTTGACGCCGGGTTTATCTTTGTTCCCTACCCCGCTTTTGACCGGATCACCGAGGGGGATCATCCCTATGCACTGGTGAAGGGTGAAGATCTCGTCAAAACCCGGGACCGGTATGATCCGGAGTGGTGCATCCAGGCCGGCAAACAATTCTCAAGGGGAAAGATATTCGGATATGCGGGCCGGTTTAATACCCGCTCCCCCTTGCTTACGACCGGGCTCCTTTCTCATGACAGCCGCCTCTACAAATTTTATGAACACTATTGGTCCGCAGGCGGGGCCTTTACGTTGGCTGCGGAACCGTTTCTGCTCAAAATGGAACTTGCCTATAATTTCAACAAACCCCTGCAACGCCAATTGAACGGAACACCCTCCGGGTATCTGAGCCGGGACCAGGTGGAGGCGGCCGCCGGAACGGATCTGAACCTGGGCAATTGGGGCATGTTGACCCTGGAGTGCGGTGCTGGAGCACCACTGGACTGGGATGATGCTCTGGCCGTTAACCGAACTGCCTGGCAGGGCGCAGCCGCCTGGTCCAACGATTATCTGAATGATAAACTGAACATCAGTGTCACCACCCTGTTCCAGACGTCTTTCAAAAACAGGATCAACCGGTTCCAGCTTACTTATTTTTTTACCGACACCCTTTCTGTGCGACTTCAATACACCCGGTTTAGCATCGGGCAGAAGGAATCGGACTATGGGTTCATGGATGATTACGACCGGGTGGATCTTTGCATAGATTACGATTTTAATCTGGGGCCTGGTAACCGTTAGCACATCACGCCACGGTCTTCCGGGTGGGCCTGCCTAAGTGGCTTTCCCGGCCGTTTTTACCCCAATCAACGCAAGACCGCAGATTGGCAACAGGGTGAGTGATTGATACATGAACAGGCCGTAGGCAATACTCATCACCCCGAATGCCAGTGAATATTCCAGGTAGAATCCCCCCCCCCAGAACCGTAGCGAACTGAGCAAAGGCAAACTGGTCCGGTTTCATGCCGATGGCCCAAAAGATGATCACCGTAAAGAACAGGGTGACGGTTATCATGTGCCAGCAGGCGTGGAGTATGGCTTTCAGCCGAAGATCAAAATACAGGGTGACATATGTTGAAATCAATAATTTTTGTCCCTAAATCGTGTGTGTGGAGGCGGTTACTGAATTGAAAAATGATGTTGCCATCCATATCTTGTGAATGTTTTCCCTCCTTTTTTTCAAACCAAACGCCACCCGGCAAGGTTGACTCTTTACCACTTGTCTTTTTTGCTTGAAGATCCTAACATATCACATTGTATTGTTTTCGGGGCATGCCACGGTAGTATAATCAATTTTCATATAGATAAACGTATTTTTGCTTTATACT
>LQAH01000090.1_pt1 | contig 30952 bp, 41 predicted proteins | sample 1535791 | NCBI WGS metagenome assembly LQAH01 (sample SAMN04331585, study PRJNA305678) | bioreactor metagenome | isolation source: bioreactor_4 inoculated with Wadden Sea sediment 2nd replicate of a... | place: Germany:Bremen
ATGATCTGTCATATCGCCAGCGAGGTTTGCGGCGGTTTGGTGATTCCGTACGGTGACAAGGATGTCGACCTGACGCCGCCGTGGGATCGCTTGACTTTGAAAGAAGCGATTGTCAAGTATGGCAACGTTGAGATGGCTGTTTTGGAAGATCGGGAACAGTCGCTTGCGTATGCCGACAGGCTCGGACTGGAGCCGGACAGGGCTACCGGTCATGGCAAGCTGCTGGCCGAAATCTTTGATGAAGTCGTTGAACCTAATCTCTGGCAGCCAACGTTCATTACTGAGTATCCGACCGAAATTTCACCATTGTCACGCAAAAATGACGAAAATCCTGACGTCGTTGATCGTTTTGAACTGTTTGTCGTCGGCCGTGAGTTGGCTAATGCCTTTTCCGAGTTGAATAATCCGATTGATCAGAAGGAACGCTTTGTCAAACAATTGGAAAGAAAAGCGGCCGGAGACGATGAAGCCCATGCTATGGATGAAGATTATATCCGTGCTCTTGAATATGGGCTGCCGCCGACAGCGGGAGAGGGGATCGGTGTTGATCGTCTGGTCATGTTGTTGACGAATTCCGCATCTATCCGCGACGTTATTCTGTTTCCTCAAATGCGACCGGAAGCCGGCTGATCTCTGTATGATCAACGCTGTGGATGCTGTATAACGGATTACCCTGTCTCTGCCGCTCGCGCTCTTTCCGACGCTGCGGCAGAGATGCTGGATCCTGAGCAGCGATTCATCGTTGACTGTGCCGGGGGCAGTCTTTTCCAGACGGAGTCACATGTCTTACGAGTGGTTTGTCAGCCTTCGCTATCTTCGGGCCAAGCGGAAGCAGACCTTCATTTCTGTTATATCTTTTATTTCAATTGCCGGAGTCACTCTTGGTGTGGCTGCTCTGATTCTGGTTCTTGCTGTGATGACCGGATTCACCGATGGTGTACGACGCCAGATTCTGGGGAACGTTCCACATGTTCTGGTCCAGAAGTTTGGCGATGGGATCGAAGAATATCAGCGGCTGGTTGACAGCGCCAGGATTCTTCCTCATGTCGTTTCCGCCAGTCCGTATGTCTCCAAAGAGGTGATGTTGCTGTCCGGTGGTAATGTGGCAGCAGTCAGCGTTAAGGGCGTCGACCGGGGACATAAGATCTTTGCCCAGGAATTGCTCTCTCTGGATGGAGAGCCGGTCAAATCAAATTTTTATAATCTTGAAACCGGTCGCCCCGGAATTATTATCGGGCTTGATACCGCCAGCAAGCTTGGGGTTGCCGTTGGCGATTCTATCAACGTCATTCCGCCGATGTTTACGATCACGCCTTCGGCATGATCCCTAAGATGAAGCCTTTTCAGATCATTGCCATCTTCGAGAAACAGAGCAGTTTGATCGACAGCTTTTATGCTTATATCCCGCTGAAAACAGCCCAGGATTTTTTCGATATGCCCGGTGTCGTCAGTGGTGTCGAGGTCGAAGTGGACCTGTTTGACAAGGCGCCCGAGGTGGCTGAAACTTTAAGCTCAGAGTTTAGCTTTCCTTACGTCGTCCGCTCCTGGCAGAATATCTATGGTTCATTTCTTTCCGCTCTGAAGTTGGAAAAACTGGGATTGTTTATTGTGCTGGGAATTATCGTACTGGTCGCAGCCTTTAATATCGCAACGACTCTTATCATGGTTGTCATGGAGAAAAGCCGGGATATTGCCATTTTGAGAGCCATGGGAGCCAATGCCGCGAGTATCATGAAAATTTTTGTGATGGAGGGCTGATTATCGGTACGCTGGGAACGGGGCTCGGGACGGGTCTGGGGATTCTTCTGGCCCATTATGCTGATGCGGTGATCAAATCTCTTGAAAGCGCATTCGGCATCAAAATTTTTGATCAGGCCGTTTACGGTATGGAACATTTTCCCTCCGAAATTGTGACCACAGACGTGTTAGCGGTCATGGCAATGGCCATGAGTATTTCTTTGCTGGCGACAATTTATCCGGCCTGGCGCGCTTCGCGGATGGACCCGGCGGAGGCGTTGCGCTATGAATAAGCCCGCAATGATTGAAGTGGCAGGGCTGGGGAAGCAATTTAAAACGCCCAGTGCAGAGATCAAAGTTCTTAACGACATCAACCTTAAAATCTGTCAAGGGGAGCGGGTTGCCATCGTTGGGACTTCGGGGGCAGGCAAGACAACGTTGATGCATATTCTCGGTGGACTGGATCGACCCTCTGCCGGAGAGGTTCGCTTTGAAGGCAAGAACCTGTTTGATCTCCGTGGCCCGGAACTTGATGCCTTTCGAAATCAGACCATCGGTTTTGTTCTTTCAGTTCCATCAACTCCTGCCGGAATTCAGCGCGCTGGAAAATGTTATGATGCCACTGCTGATAGGCGGATTAAAACGTCAGCAAGCAATCAGAAGAGCAACAACCCTGCTTGAAGAGGTTGGTCTGGAGCACCGGCTGACGCATAAACCGGGAGCATTATCAGGGGGAGAGCAGCAACGTATTGCGATTGCCCGTGCATTGGTGGGTGAACCGCGATTATTGCTGGCTGATGAACCGACCGGGAATCTTGATAGTGGTACATCTGAAGAAATACTGGCGCTGTTGAACAATATGCATCAGTCTCGAGGTCTGACCATGATTATTGTTACGCACAATAATGCCTTGGCTGCCAGCCTCGATCGAGTACTAGAGCTGAAAGACGGCGCCCTGGCAGCTGACATTTTAAATTGATGTTGCCGCTTGAATTCCCTATAATCCCACTTTTGTTTGAGCTTCCAGCTAAGGGTTAGAGATGCTTAAAAAAATATTACTGGTACTTTGTCTCCTGTGTACAGCTACAGCTGCTCTGGCAGCTGAATTCAGAGTGTCAGATGTTCAGGTTGAAGGAAATAAGCGGATTGAGTCTTCAACGATTCTTGCCGCTGTTTCTATGAAGGCTGGAGATGAAGTTGATGTCGGTGACGTTGACCAGGCCTTGCACAGTATCTTCGCCCTCGGTTTTTTTTCCGACGTGTCTGCGGAAATGACCGAAGTGCAAGGGGCGCGCATTCTGACATATGTCGTCGAAGAATTGCCGCTGATCAGGACAATTGCCTTTAAGGGCAATGATGAATTAAAACGTGACAAGCTGCGACCTCTGGTCAAGTTGAGAACGCCATCAATCTACAACCGTGTGAAGATCAATCAAAGTATCCAGGCGATCAGGGAAAAGTATATTGAAGACGGTTTTCACGCGGTTAAAATAAAACCGGAACTCGAAAGCGATATCGAGAACGAAGCAACTTTGACCTTCAGTATTGACGAGGGTGAAAAGGTCTTGATACGTGAATTGACATTCATCGGAAATACCGTATTCGATAAAGGTGATTTGATCGGCAAGATTGAAACTCGCGAAAAGTGGTTTCTGTCCTGGCTTACCGGACGTGGTGCCTATCTTGAAGACACCATGGAGATCGATATCGAAAGGATCAAGGCTGCTTATCATGATGTTGGCTATCAGGATGTCAAGGTCAAGCCGGCTCAGGTGACCCTGGTAGAGGATGAGTACCTGGATATCCTGATTGAAATTGATGAAGGGCCGCAATATCGCGTCGGAAAGGTCAGTGTCAGTGGAGACCTGTTGCGCTCTGAAGATGAGCTCCTCGGTCTGGTTCAGCTGAAGTCTGGTGACATTTATAGTCGACTTAAATTGCGAGACAGCATCCTGGCTCTGACCGATCTCTACGCCGATAATGGCTATGCTTACGCCAATGTTGCCCCGCTCAGGGAAAAAGACAAAAATCAGTTGTTGATGAATCTGAACTTTGAGGTTGAGCAGGGAACCCAGGTCTATGTTGAGAGAATCAGGATCCGTGGCAATACCAAGACCCGTGACAAGGTTATTCGTCGCCAGGTTCCTCTGGTAGAAGGGGAACTTTACAGCGCTAAAAACATCAAGGACGCAAATCGGCGTATCCGGAATCTGGGCTATTTTGAAGAGGTCAACGTGACCAATAAGCCCGGTTCGAGTGAAGACAAGACGATTGTCAGTGTTGATGTAAAAGAAAAACCGACCGGAACGTTTTCCATCGGCTTGGGTTATTCGTCTGTCGATAAACTTGTTACCCAGGGATCGATCAGTCAGGATAACTTTCTCGGTTACGGATTAAAGCTCAAGGTCAGCGGAAGCCTCGGGTCGAGCAGTAATACCTATTCGCTCGGCCTGACAGATCCCTATTTCCTCGACAGCGATTGGACTTTGGGCTTCGAAATTTACAAGACAGAACGTGAATATGACGATTATGACGACAACCGCATTGGTGGAGCTATCAGGGCCGGGCACCCGATTTCCAAAAACTCAAAGCTCTATCTGACCTATCGTTATGAAGAGAAGGAGATTCTGATCGATGATGACAGCGATGTCGGTTCGATTATTCAGGATTCCGAAGGGGAGTCGACCCTGTCATCCGTGACGACCGAGTGGGTGCGCAACAGTACCGATAATTTTCAGGATCCCAGTCGTGGAGGCTTGACGAAACTGAGTCTTGAGTATGCCGGTCTCGGCGGGACTGATAACTTTGTCAAATCGATCGCCTCTCATCGACATTTCTTCCCGGCGTTCTGGGGGACCGTGTTTTCGATCAACGGTGAAATTGGATATGTGGTCAGCACCAATGATGATGATGTCCCTATCGGAGAGAGATTCTTTCTGGGGGGGATCAGGACCTTGCGAGGATTCAAGAACCGTGAAGTCGGTCCGACCGATCCCAATGATCCCGACGATTATATCGGTGGGGAAAAGATGGCTTATTTTAACTTCGAGTACATCTTTCCCATAGCCAAGGAGTTGGGGTTGAAAGGGGTCTTGTTTTATGACACCGGTAACGCCTGGAGCGAGGATGACGAATATTTCTCGGATATGAGGAACTCTGTCGGTGCTGGTATCCGGTGGCTAAGCCCTTGGGGCCGCTGCGTTTTGAATGGGGGTATAATCTTTCTCCCCGCGAGGGAGAAAACAGTCAGTCTTTGAATTTACTATCGGAAAAGCATTTTGAGCTAACATTGAACTGAAAACAGGAGATTATTCATGAAAAGAATTATGGTTGCGCTTATCGCTGTGCTTTTATTTGTTACACCGGCATTGGCTGAAACAAAAATTGGCTATGTCGACCTGCAGAAAGCTCTCAACCTTTCCAAGGCAGGAGCTCAAGCAAAGAGCGATATTTCGAACTTGGTGAAAAATATGAAGGAGAGTTCAAGAGCAAGCAGGAAGCATTGCAGGCCAAAGGAAGTGAACTGCAGAAGCAGGGTGTTCTTTTGTCCGATACTGCGAAGGCTGAAAAAGAGCGTGATTATCAGAAAGAAATGAGAGAACTGCAGCGCTTTCAGAATGATGTCAAAGAAGAGTTGAAGCAGAAGGATTCAGAGTATACAAAGCGCATCCTGGATGAACTTTTTGTCGTTCTGCAGAAGATTGGTAAAGATGAGGGCTATACGATGATTATTGAAAAAAATGAAGGTGCCGTTATTTTTGCAGACGATTCGATCGATTTGACCGATGCGTTGATTAAAGCGTACGACGCAAGCAAATAATCAAAGGGTACGGATAAAATGAAAAAGCTGAAGCAGCTGGCAGAGTTGGTCGGTGGGCAGGTTGTGGGGGATCCGGAGGTGGAGATCAGGCGGGTTGCGCCAATTGATCAAGCTCAAGAAGGTGACATTACCTTTGTGTCGAACCAAAAATACTTGCCGTTGTTGCAACAATGCCGGGCTTCGGCCGTCATCGTCACACCTGGAATTGAAACAGCCGGGATGAATTTTCTGGTCAGCCCCAATCCCTATCTGGCCTTTGCCAAAATCCTGACCGAGCTGCAGCCGAAAGCGCCTGTCCGTGCTGGAATCATGGCGGGGTGCAATATCGCCGAATCCGCCGAGATTGATCCCTCGGTCACCATCGCTTCCGGTTGCCACGTGGGTGAAAGAGTCAAAATCGGAGCGGGGACTAAAATCCATCCCGGTGTCGTCATTTACGATGATGTCGAAATTGGTAAGGACTGTCTGCTTCACGCCCAGACGATTATCCGGGAAGGATGTCGTCTGGGTGACAGGGTTATTTTACAACCATCGGCGGTTATCGGTTCAGATGGTTTCGGTTTTGCCCCCGACGGGCAGAGCTATTATAAAATCCCCCAGGTTGGTATTGTTGTGCTGGAGGATGATGTTGAAATCGGAGCATGCAGTTGCATTGATCGTGCGGCCTTGGGCGAAACAGTCATTCGCCGCGGAACGAAATTGGATAACCTTGTTCAGATCGGGCATAATGTCGAGGTCGGTGAGGATTGTGTCATCGTCTCCCAGTGTGGTGTGGCCGGTAGTTCCAAGATCGGTAACCACTGCACGTTCGGTGGCCAGGCGGGGATCGCCGGGCACATTAAAATTGGTGATAATGTTACAATCGGCGGTCGTGGCGGAGCGACCGGAAATGTAGAACCGAATCAGGTTCTGTCCGGGGTACCGTTAATGCCCCACAAACAATGGCTCAGGGCGACTATGTCGTTGGCTAAACTGCCTGAAATGCGTAAAGAAATGCAACAAATGAAGAAACGTCTCGAGGAGCTTCAGGCGTTGATTAAGGAGAATTGAATATGCTGGTCATGAACATACAGGAAATTATGAAAACCCTGCCACATCGCTACCCGTTTTTGCTGGTGGATCGCATCGAAGAGATGGAAGAGGGAAAAAAGGTTGCAGGGTATAAAAATGTGACAGTCAATGAGCCGTTTTTTCAGGGCCATTTTCCTGACCACCCGATTATGCCGGGCGTCTTATTGTGGAAGCGATGGCGCAGGTTGGCGGAGCCTACGTCACTGTTATCGACGGCGTCGGTGATGATAAGGTGACCTACTTTGCCGGAATCGAGAAAGCCCGTTTTCGTAAGCCCGTTCTGCCTGGTGATGTGTTGCGCATGGAGCTAGAATTGCTCTCCAGGAGACGCGGTATCTATCAGTTTAGCGGAAAGGCCTACGTTGGTGACACTCTGGTTGCTGAAGCTACATTAAAGGCGACCTTTGCAGACAAATAATACCAATTCAGGAGATATCATGATCCATCCAACAGCGATAATTTCACCAGGAGCCGAGCTTGATGATTCCGTCAGTGTCGGACCTTATGCCGTTATCGGCGGGCAGGTAAAATCGGCTCAGGAACGACTGTTGGGCCCCACGCCGTTATTGAAGGTCGTACGGAAATCGGCTGTGATAACCAGATCTTTCAGTTTGCTTCTGTTGGAGCGGTTCCTCAGGATCTGAAATTTCATGGTGAACAATCTTGCCTCAAAATCGGTGACCGCAATAAAATCCGCGAGTTTGTCACGATTCATCTTGGTACCGAGGATGGCGGTGGGATTACAACTGTTGGCAGTGACTGCCTGTTTATGGCCTACTCGCATATCGCTCACGATTGTATTGTCAAAAATCATGTCATTCTCGCCAACGCGGCAACCCTTGCGGGGCATGTCGAAATTGACGACTTTGCCATCATGGGAGGGTTGAGTGCCGTCCACCAGTTCACCAGGATCGGGTGTCACGTCATGGCCAGTGGCGGTTCCATGGTTGCCCAGGATGTTGCTCCCTATTCAATTGTTCAGGGCGATCGGGCAACGACCGTCGGATTAAATCTGACCGGTTTAAAACGGCGCGGGTTCACCCGCGAAGCTATGGCCAACATCAAAAACATGTATAAACTGGTGTTTCGATCAAATATGAAGCTGGAAGAAGCGATAGATAAGATCGCAGATGAGTTTGATACTCATGCAGATGAGGTTTTGACGTATCTGGAGTTTCTGAAAAGAGCCAACGCGGCTTGGCGCGTTAACGTCTTGTCGATCCATTTATCAGTACAGAAGTTGCGAGCTCTATTGAGCTCGCCTTTTGTTTTTAGGGATTTAATCGATGTCAGCAGGTCTGCCTGATAAGAATACGCGTCGTGTCATGATCGTTGCCGGTGAGCATCTGGTGATCTGCATGGCAGCAATCTGCTGCGTGCCGCTGCCGAATCTTATCCTCCGCTCTCCTTTTATGGTGTTGGCGGTGACAAAATGCGGACAGCAGGGTGCGATATTATCTTTCCCTCTGATGAACTGTCGGTCATGGGCGTACAAGAAGTCTTTGGGGCGCTGCCACGCATCATAAAACGTTTTAAATTACTTAAAAAACAGCTTCAGTCTGATGATAAACCGGATCTTCTGATTCTGATTGACTTCCCAGACTTCAACCTGCGCTTAGCTAAAGTGGCCAAGGCGAACAAGGTGCCGGTCCTTTATTACATCAGCCCAAAGGTCTGGGCCTGGCGGAGTGGCCGGATTAAGACCATTGTTGACCGGGTGGATCGACTTGCTTTGATTTTTCCCTTCGAACCGGCTATTTATGAACCCTTTGGTATGCAGGCCGATTATGTCGGGAACCCGCTGCTGGATGAATTCAGTCAGAATCAGCCTCAGGGATTTTTACGCAAACAGCTTGAGCTCGAGGCTGATCAACAGGTTGTCGGAATCTTCCCCGGAAGCCGGAACAGTGAGTTGACATACATTCTCGACAGCCTGATTGCAACGGCGGAGTTGTTGCAACAACAAAAATCTGATATCCGGTTTATCGTTCCTGTTGCTCCTTCTCTTTCTTGTGCAGAGATAGAACAAAAATTCAGAGACAGTGATTTGTCGGTTCGTTTTGTAGAGGAAAATATCTACGAGGTTGCAGCCGTCTGCGATGCGGTCCTGACTGTTTCGGGTACTGTGACATTGCAACTCGCTTTGATGAAGACTCCTATGGCCATCGTCTACAAGGTGGCCCCGTTGAGCTATGCGATCGGAAAGCGGTTAATTCGTGTTGAGTCTGTAGGTTTGGCTAATATTGTCGCCGGTCGCAGGATCGTGCGGGAATTTATTCAGGATGATGCCGAACCTCGGGCCATGTGCACCGAGTTGATTCGTCTTTTGGATGATGACTCTTATGCTCAACAGATGCGTGAGGACCTTGCGGAAGTCTGTTCCCGACTTGGCGATCCTGGCTGTTCCCGGCGTGTGGCCGATATTGTTGCAGAAATGACCGAATTGAAAGAGATGCCGATTTAATGCTGAACGATACACAGAAAAACCTGTATATCCGGTTGATTCATTATGCCGGGCCATATAAAAAGTTGATTGCTCTGTCTATGTTAGCGTCCCTGGGGGTCGCTGGTACCGACGCCGTAACCGCTTATCTGGTCAAGCCTTTCGTAGATCAGTTGATCGTTGCCGGCAACTTGACTTTAGCCAGGCTTGTTCCTCTGCTGGTGATTGTCATGGCAACATTTAAGGGCGTGTCCCGCTATGTGCAGGAATACAATATCCGCACAGCCGGACAGGGAGCCTTGCAGGATATCCGCAACCGGGTTTTTGGTCATTCCATTCGTCTGTCGATGCGTTTTTATACCGAAAATTCAACCGGCGGCCTAATGTCACGGATTTTAAATGATATTAATGTTCTTCAGGCCGCCGTGTCCGATGTCCTGGTGATTCTTCTCCGTGAATCGGTCACCATGGTTGCACTGACGGGGTATGCATTTTATACCGACTGGAAGCTGGCTCTCATGGCTTTTGTCGCTATTCCCGCTGCCGCACTGCCCGCAGCGGCCATCGGGAAGAAAATTAAAAAGTTTTCACAGCGCGGGCAATCCGCCATGGGGGATGTGACAGCTGTTTTGGAGCAGAGTGTTTCAGGGATCAAGGTCATTAAAGCCTTTGCGACCGAGGATTTGGAAGAAAAACGGTTTGTCTCTGAAAATGCCGGCTTTTTCAGACTGATGAAGAAAACATTTCGCTACTCGGCCGCAACTGCGCCGGTTATGGAAATACTGACATCATTAGGAGTCGCAGCGGTTCTTTGGTACGGTCTGGAACGGGTTGTTGCAGATGAGCTGACAAAAGGGGAGCTTTTTTCAATTCTGGCGGCTATTTTGCTGATGTATGCACCGCTCAAACGCTTGACAAAGGTTAATAACCGGGTCCAGCGGGCTTTAGGTGCTGCTGAACGGGTTTTTGAGATATTGGATACTCCGGCAGAAGTGCTGGATCCCCCCAACGCTATTGAGCTTCCATGCAGTCGGGGGCAAGTAGACTTCGAGAACATCTCATTCCGTTACGATAATGAATTGGTGTTGGATGACTTCTCATTGACTGTAAAACCAGGTGAAATTGTCGCATTTGTCGGCTCCAGTGGCGCTGGGAAGTCAACGATTTTTTCATTGTTGAACAGGTTTTACGATCCACAGGCGGGGAGGGTGTTGATCGATGGTCATGATATTCGCTCAGTGACTCAGAGCAGCCTGCATCAGTCAATAGCTCTGGTTGATCAGGATTCATTTTTGTTTAATGATACGATTATCAATAATCTCCGCTATGGTTCCCGGCAGGCTGATCTGACCGCGGTAAAGGCCGCGGCACAAAAAGCATTTGCCGATGATTTTATTCGTCAACTTCCCGAGGGTTATGATACGGCGATTGGTGACCGCGGTGTTCGCCTGTCAGGAGGGCAGCGCCAGAGAATTTGTATTGCCAGGGCAATCCTTAAAGACGCTCCCATACTGTTGCTTGATGAAGCGACCAGTGCACTGGATACTGAAAGTGAGGCGATTGTACAGAAAGCCTTGAGTAATTTGATGCGTAATCGTACCACATTTGTCGTTGCGCACAGGCTTTCGACAATCATGCATGCCGATTCAATTGTGGTGATGGATTCCGGACGGATTGTTGAGCAGGGAAGTCACGAACAGTTATTGGCAAACAATGGAACCTACAAACGTTTGTATGATGCTCAGTTTAAGGACCAGGCGGGATGAAGATTGCCGATAAAGTCATGCTCATGGCCATCCCTTTGATTGCAGCTACGTTCGTTCGCCTGCTCAACTGCAGTGTGCGTACTGAAACGCTGGGAAGAGAACACCTGACCGCCTTGTGGGATCGTGGAGAGCGTTCAATTATCTCGTTCTGGCACGATCAGTTGCTTCTGATGGTGGCCGGATATCCGGGTAAAGGAGCGAAATTGCTCATCAGTGCCTCTAAAGACGGAGAGCTTTTAACGCGAACAATGAAGTATTTTCACCATGGTACGATCAGAGGGTCTTCTTCCAGAGGTGGACGGGCAGCCTTTAAAGAGATGTTAAATATTGCAAACGCCGATGCTGACATTGTTCTTACTCCTGATGGGCCACGCGGACCTCGTCATGAACTGAAGGATGGCGTGCTGCAGTTGGCCAGATTAAGTGGTCGACCGGTTGTGCCGATGGCTTTTGTCTGTAGTCGTGGACATCGGTTCCGGTCCTGGGATCGGTGCCTGCTGCCTTATCCCTTTTCCCGAGGCGTTTTTTCGTTTGGTCCGCCGCTCTATTTTAACAAGGAGGCAGGGATTGATGCTTTTCGTGATGAACTCAAGGCTGCTATGCAGTTGAATCAGCACCAGGCGGAGCAGAGGTTGAAACTTATGGTTTATCAGCTGTATAATCTACTTTTAGTTCTTGCCGCGATTATCCTGTTGCCCTATTACCTGCTCAGGGGGATTAGGTACGGGAAGAGCAGGCGTGGCGTCAGAGAACGACTGGGATATTACGACCCACAATTGTTGGCGGCTCTCAGGACCGGCCGGTTATCTGGATTCATGCCGTCTCTGTAGGGGAGTCACGTGCTGCCGTTCCATTGATTAAAAAATTCATCAGACATATCCCAACCATCAGGTATTACTGAGTAATGTGACTGAAACCGGACACGCAATCGCTCTGGAAAACGCGGATGTTGATCAGTGCATCTTTTTTCCTTTCGATTTTCCTCGGGCGGTCAACCGGGCACTCACGCTGATTAAGCCGGACGTTATCATTATTGTGGAAACAGAGATCTGGCCGAACTTTACCCGCAAGGCAGCACAACTGAACATTCCGTTGTTGCTGGTCAATGGGCGGATTTCGGATCGCTCGTATCCTCGTTACCGCGCTATCCGCTTTTTGCTGGGGCCCGTCCTTGAATCATTTTCCGCTTTTGTATGCAGTCGCAGGCTGATAGTGAACGGATTGCAGCCTCGGGGCTTTAAGCTCTCGCGTTGAGAATACTGGTAACATGAAATTTGACCACGAACTTAAAATTGTCAGTACCGATGAGGTCGCGGCCAACAAAAAACGCTTTAGACTGCCTGAAAACACTGCGATTCTGGTTGCTGGCAGCACGCATGAGGGCGAAGAAAAAATACTTGTTGACGCTTATAAAAATATTGCCGGTCAGCTTGAACGGGATTTGGTTCTGGTTCTGATCCCCCGTCATCCCGAACGCAAAAAAGAGGTTCAGGCGCTGCTGAAAAATGCCGATATGAAGTGCCGCTTGCGGAGCCAACTGCAAGAGGATGATCCTCTTATTGCGCCCGGTGATGTTCTGCTGGTCGATACTCTCGGGGAGGTTCTCGACCTTTACAGTGTGGCCGACCTGGTTTTTGTCGGTGGCAGCTTTGTTCCTGTCGGTGGCCACAATCTGCTGGAGGCATCATTGTTATCGAAACCGGTCCTCTTTGGTCCGTATGTCCATAATTTTAAAGAAATTTCAAAAAAACTTATCAGGTCGGGTGCAGGAGTCAAAGTAACCGATCAACATGATTTTGAACGTCAGAGTCTGACGATGCTGAAAGATCCGGCTCGTTGCAAGGCTATGGGAGAAACGGGTTTGACTCTTGTCGCAGAAAATGCCGGCGCAACAGAACGAACCATGCGGCATCTGGCAAAAGTCCTGTAATTCGATGGAAGATTTGACTCGTTTTCATTATCGACTTGTTCACGAAGGGCCCAGAAGCCTGTTTGAGTCGCTTTTTTATTATTGCCTGATCCCCTTGTCATTGATCTATGGTGGTCTTGCCTGGATACGAAACATCTTTTATGATTTTGGTCTCAAACAGGCCTATCGCTCATCGTTGCCGATTGTTTCAGTGGGTAATATCACTGCAGGCGGTACGGGGAAAACCCCTGTGGTTGATCTGCTGATCAAGAAATTTCAGCAACAGGGCAAACGCCCTGCTGTTGTCAGCCGGGGATACGGCGGTCGCTGCACTGATGCCGTGGGGGTTGTTTCCGATGGTGAGGCCCTTTTGATGGCGTCCTCGGTCTCAGGTGATGAGCCGTTTCTGCTTGCAAAAAGAACCCTGGCTGCCCTGTCTTGATTGCGAAAAAACGAATTGATGCCGTCAAGTGGATTGAGCGTAAAAAATGGGCCGATTTGGTGATTCTTGACGATGGCTTTCAGCATCGTGCATTAAGACGTGATGCTGATATTGTTTTGCTTGATGCGACCCATCCTTTAGGGAATGGGTGGCCCTTGCCCGCAGGGAACTTGCGTGAGTTTTCCGCTGGTCTGGACAGAGCCCATATCCTGGTCAGCACCAAGGGGGAGGGTCCTCAGGCAGGGAGCTTTCGAGGAAAGAAAACTTTTAATTCTCAATTTGTGTTAAGTGATCAGTTTTTTGACCTTGATGACGTCTCCGTTGCCGTCGATTCTTTGAAAGGGAAGCGGGTGTTGGCTTTTTCGGGCATAGCAAACCCAAACCGTTTTTCGCGGATCTTGAACGTAAGGGCATGAATCTGGTACGCGCAGTGCCCCTGGCCGATCATGTTGACTACGGCAATTCCGATGTTATCAGACAACTGACAAAGAGCAGCCATGATGCCGATATTATGGTTACGACGGAAAAGGACGCTGTGAAATTGACGTCATCTATGTTCAAATTGCCCTGTTATTATGCCCCGCTCAATATAACGATTAATGGTTTCGACGATTTGGAAGTAACGTTGAATAACTTACTATGGAGAAATTAAATGGGTGTGTCCTTGGAACTCATGAATATTCTTGCGTGCCCCAAATGTAAAGGGAAGGTTGAACGAGACCGGGAAGACGAGAGCATCCTATGTCTGAAGTGCAGCCTGCGCTATCCTGTTCGTGATAATATCCCGGTTATGTTGATAGATGAAGCAGAACCTTTTAACGCCTCTGAGAGTTCTGAAGAAGAACGATTACTGGTATTGAGTGACGGGAAGCCTGGTCATGTGAACCAGTCGATTGCTTTCGCGCGACATCTCAATATTGATTATGATCTGCTTGCCGTCAATTTTAAGGCCCGGTGGTTAAAGGGGGTGTCCTATTTCGCAGATCGTTTAGGTTTTCTGACCACCCGTTTCTTTAACATCGACAAGCGTCCTCAACCCCGTTATTCGGCTGTCGTTTCGACGGGATCGGAGACATATTACGCCAACCGCGTTCTTTCATCGCAGTTGCGCTGCAAATCGGTGGCGATAATGATGCCGCGCGGTTACCGGCTTGTTTTTGATCTTATTGTCGCCCAGCGCCACGATCATCCCCCTCGACGGGACAATTTACTCTGTCTCCCGATCAATCTGACCTATGTCGACCCCCTGGAAATTGTCACTCCCACTGCCGGACGTCAGTATGTTTCGATTATTGTTGGTGGAGATACAAAGCAAGCCGGTTTGGATCCTCTTTTTTTAAAGCGTCAGGTAGAGCAGATACGGAGACAGTTTCAGGGTCATGAATTCTGGTTGACAACATCGCGAAGAACCCCGGCAGCTGTGACTGAAATGCTGGAACAGTTTTCGTGGGCCAGGTCGGTCTATTATGAACGTGAGCCGATTAATCCGATTCCTGACTTTCTTAATCACAGTGACTGTGTCTTTATTACCGCAGATTCAAGCTCAATGATCAGTGAGGCGGTCAGTTTCGGTTCCGCCGCTGTTGAAATACTGCCTTTGTCTGACACGAGGATTGGACAGAAAAAATTCAAGCTGCTTATCGATGACTTGTCTGCTATGGGGTGCCTGCACATTTTTGACGGCACCTGTGCTATGAAACGAAAAAAAATTCCTCTTTCCGAGGAATTGCGCAAGACTGTTGAACGAATTTTTTAAGAATCGATTATCATGAATATTTTACAGGTTACGGCAGCCCTTGATCAGGGTGGTGTTGAACGTGGTACAGTCGAGATGGCTGCCTTTATTGTTTCCCAGGGCGCGCAAAGCTATGTCGCTTCCCAGGGAGGGCGATTGGTTGACGAGCTCATCGAGCAGGGATCGGTCCATTTTCACCTGCCTCTCGCTCGCCGCAATCCATTGAACATTTTATTGTGCGCTTTCCGGTTGCGTTCTTTGATCCATGCCAACAGGATCGGGTTGGTGCATGCCCGGTCGCGAGCTCCTGCCTGGGCCGCATATCTGGCCTGCAGGATGACTGGTGTCCCTTTTGTTACAACGTTTCATGGGACTCATCGTATCCAGAACCGATTGAAAAAAATCTACAACGGCATCATGGTCCGTGGGCAGCGGGTTATCGCTATAAGCCAATTTATAAAGCATCATGTTCTGCAGAATTACGGAGTGACTGAACAGGTCATAGATGTCGCCCCGCGAGGGTTCGACCCTAAGAGAATCAGTCCGGACAATGTGAGCGATGATGAAATTTTTGCACTGAAAGAGCGTCTTCATCTGCGAGATGATCTTCCGGTGATTACTCTTCCAGGTCGACTGACTCGGTGGAAGGGGCAAGCTCTTTTTATTGAAGCGCTGGAAGGGATAAAGGATTTGACCTGGCAGGCGTTGATCATCGGTGGAGCGGGAAAAAGCCTGCATATCTGAGTGAATTGCAAGCACTGGTAAAAAAAGCTGGACTGTCTGACAGGGTTCATTTTGTTGGTGACCAATCAAATATTGTTCCCTATTATGCGCTTTCCGATCTTGTCGTTTCGGCTTCAACGGAACCAGAGGGCTTTCGGCAGGGTCGCCGTCGAAGGTCAGGCGATGGGCAAGCCCGTTATCGCTTCGGCTCACGGCGGCGCCCTTGAAACTGTCAGGGATGGTCTAACGGGTTGGTTGTTTGAAAATGACAATGCTCTCGATCTGGCGATGAAGATGCGCGCTGCGTTGTCGTCTGGAGACGACTTGAAAAGAATAGGCCGTAATGCACGAACGTTTGTAGAGGAAAACTATACGGTAGAAAAATGTGTCGGGCAGAATGGGGCTCATACCGGAAGATTCTTGGTGAACTTTTAACATATAAAGAAGATAGGTGAATTTATGCGGGTTTTGCATATCGCTTACCAGCAGTTGAGAAGGTACGGGAAAACCAGGGTCAGCTGGGCACAAAAGCTGACTCATGGACTGATCAAGAATGATCACTATGTTCAGGGATTCAGCGACCGGGATGTGGCTTCGTTCGAAGCGCCGTTCGGGTGGCGTGATTTAGGGCGGGGGAAAGCCAACAGGCGGTTATTGGAAACTGTCGAGGCCTTCGATCCCGATTTGGTGATTGCCGGGCATTGTGACATTATTGCCAATGAAACCCTTGAGCAAATTCGCGACGTCAGACCTGGGGTTGTTTTGGCTCACTGCAACAATGATCCTCTCTTTGTCCCTGAAAATGTTGAAAAGATCAAGCACAGGGCAAAGGTTGTCGACGCCATATTTGTTTCGACCGGACGAAGTGAATTGTCGATCTTCGAAGGAGGCAGAGCGCGTATTTATCATATGCCCAATCCCGTTGACCCTGCTGTGGAAAATTTAGACAATTCTCTGAAGGATGATCTTGAAATTGATCTTCTCTTCTGCAGCAACAGTGACAATTTTACGAAGCGCCTGGAAATGGTGAAATCGTTGAAGGATGCTGTTGACTCCGAGATGAATTTCAAGACCTACGGCAGCTTTGGAGAAAAGCCGGTCTGGGGGCGCGACTATGATAACGCTCTGAGTAAAACCAAAATGGGGTTGAACCTGAACCGTCAGGAAGGTCATTACTGGTACTCTTCGGCGCGGATGGCTCAACTGGCGGGAAATGGCATATTGCAGTTTACCCACAGCTCTCCTCGTTTTGATACCCTGCTGCCGGCTGAATCCGTTGTCTATTTTGATACCGTTGATGATCTGCTTCTAAAGGTCCGTGAATTCAATCAGGATGATGCAAAACGTCAGGCCTGGGCTGCCTGCGCCCGAGACTTTTTTCACCAAGAGATCAACAATAAGCTCTATGCCCAGTATATCGTTGAGTCCGCTCTGCTCAAAAAATACAGCCATGATTACGTTTGGGCTCAGGACATTAATCTGGATGGCAGTTTGAAATAATGTTGCAATTAAAGACTGAAGAAGCGTTTGCCAAGGGTGGAAACCGCCTCTGTTTTGTCCACCCCCAGGACCCGTCACTTTGTGTTAAGGTTCGTAGGCCTGATTTTACACTGGCGGATCTACGCAAAAAAAGGGCTTTCCTAAAAACCTGAGACCGTTGTCATCCTTTGATGATAATCGAGAAGAATATCGGGTTGTCCAGAAAATGGAAAAACTTTATGGCGAAATCATTTTCAGTCACGTATATCGCTGCTATGGCTTTGTTGAAACTGATCTGGGGCCCGGGCTGCTGACCGAAATGATTCGCGATCATGATGGCAGGGTTTCTGTCTCTCTGAAACAGTATCTGTGGGAGTCCGGCTATCATCAGGGATGTCAGGATGCGGTTCGAGACCTCACCGCATTCTGGCTTGAACATTTAATCCCGTCTCGAGATTTGTTGACGCACAACATCGTCGTACAATGTGCTGGACCTGATCAGATTTCACGTCTGGTTGTTGTCGACGGATTAGGTGCTTCAACCCTTATTCCTTTTAGCTGCTTACCCCCTATATTCAAACGCAAGCGGGTTGAAACCAGGATAAAAAGGTTAAACGCTAAAATCAGGGACTTCCTTGGCAATTGTGCAGCAGGGATCCCTCCCAGTCATGTTGGTATGCTGATTCATCGTGATTCAGGTCATGATTTTTTCGACGATTAGAGAGCCTCTATGAAGCTGGGACAGAGACTTATTTGGAAAAAATGATTACGGCATTTGCGGCAGATGATTCGTTTGTCGCAAGACTCAACTTTAGAGTGAAAAGGGTGTGCCGCATTCTGTAAGAAGTTCAGAGCCGATTTTCGATGTGCTGTTGGCGCTCGATACAAACAGTGATCTCAGTAATTGTCGGGAAGATGGAACATGTCAGGAGAACATGAATTTGATGAAGAGTAAGGGGAAGGTCGCCCAGATTTTAGCCGGTGCCGCGCAGGGAGGAGCCGAAAATTTTTATGTTCGCCTGGTCACGGGCTTACAGTCTTCCGGTCGCTATGCGCAACTTGCTTTTTTAAGAAACCATGAGCATCGGCTCAGGGCGCTTAAAGAGGGATGTGTCTCTGCTCGGGGATTTCGTTTTGGCAACTTTTTGCACTTTATCGATCATCAACGCTACCTGAACGCGTTGAATAAATGTCAGCCGGACATCGTCATGACCTGGATGAACCGCGCCAGCCGTGCGACGCCGGCCGGGAAATACAAGCTTGTCTGTCGCCTGGGGCATTATTACGACCTCAAATACTATCGCCATGCTGATTATTGGGTCGGCATCTCAAAAGGAATATGTGACCATCTGGTCAAAGGAGGTATGCCGGCGGACAGGGTGGTTCACATTCCCAATTTTGCCGACGAGACAGCTGTCGCCCCTGTGCCGCGTAACAGTTTTGACACTCCTGTCGATCGTCCCTTATTGCTGGCTGCTGGACGCTTGCATGTGAACAAGGGCTTTGACGTGCTGTTAAAGGCATTAACTCAGCTCCCCGACGCAATCCTCTGGTTAGCGGGGGCCGGACCGGAAGAACAGAATCTCAAACAGCAATGCCGTGAATTAGGCTTGACCGGAAGGGTCCGTTTTCTTGGCTGGCGGACTGACGTGACTTCATTGATGAAGACCGCCGATGTCTTTGTCTGCCCCTCGCGGCATGAGGGGTTAGGGTCTATCGTGATGGAATCCTGGGCCCACGATTGTCCGATTGTTGCAACCGATTCTCAGGGACCGGGTGAAGTTATTGAAAGCGGAATCACCGGATTGCTGACACCGGTTGATCAAGTTCAAGCTCTGGCTGAGACCCTCAAAGAAGTGTTGCTGGATGAAAAGCTGAGAAATGACTTGAGTCGAAATGCAAAAAGACACTACGACAAACATTACAGTCGAAAGGTCATTGTCGGACAATATGAACAGTTTTACGACGAAATTCTGGTGCGTTAGCTGAAGATTGTTGTTCGTGTTAAGGGTTCAATATGAGCAAAACGTATAAAATAAGTCGTTGGGAAAAGTGTTTGGTGGGGACTTGTGGCGACTGAGAAATGTCATGCGGCGCATCGTCAGTGTTCCTTTTGCCTGTATCCCGGTGCGGGCATGGCGGCACAATGCACGGGAGCGGTTTGATTTATGGTTAGTTCGCCTGAACAAAGAGAAAATAAGATACTTTATAGATCATTACCCACAGGTGAAAACTGAGCTTGAAACCATAGAGAGGATTGTTGCAACACGGGCCAGTATCGCCAGATTCGGCGACGGTGAATTCAATATGTGCATCGGGCGAAACAAGTCCTTTCAAGATTTTAACGAAGAGCTTGTCTCCCGGCTTGGAGCCGTTTTGAAATGCAATAAAAAGAATCTTCTGATCGGGATCAATACCATAAAAACTGAAGATGACTTGACTGATATCTGGAAAAGTTTGTGCTCAGAAGAGGCAATCGGGTGCTTGCTTTGCTCGACCCGGAGCGAATCTATGACTCTTCTACAATCACAACAGAATTTCCACTCGAAGCGAACGAGTTGGATGTGTATGTGTCCAGGCTCAAGCAGATTTGGGCCGATCGCAAAGTTGTTTTTGTCGTTGGAAAGGGCAGTCGTTTCTTTTATGAGGACGACCTTTTTAATAATATCAGAGAGTATGTCTTTGTTTATGGCCCTGCCAAAAACGCTTTTGATCAGTATGACGAGATATTAAAGAGGGTCCTTGAATTTGACCGTGACTGGCTGATTATGATTGCTTTAGGACCAACTGCCACAATTATGGCATATGATCTCCATGAAATGGGATATCAGGCGATTGATTTAGGTCAAACACCTTCAAAATATCATCGGGCAAAATATGGGACTCTTTATCCAGAAGGCCATGCGCTGCTGAAGTAGTGCGTTTATGATTTAATCCTGTTATTTATTTTAAAGGGGGAGTTTTGAGTATAAATATGCCAATGAATACAGATAAACTTTATTCATATTTAACCAGACTGTTGTCTTTTGGCCTGATCTTCTTCTGTACAAGTATTTATTATTTTCCGGATAGTGGTGATAGTACACGGGTTTTTTATATTGCGATACTTATACCAACGATCTTTCTGATATTTGAAATCGTAAAAAAATCAATCTGTTTGATTGGCGATTGATTTTATTCCTTCTCTTTCCATTGTACTTATCCATCAGTTATTTTTGGGCTCCAGAGTCAAATGTCACAAAAAGTTTTTTCTACCACTTTAGAAGCTTTTTTTGTGTTTTGATTTTTACGCTTTTCCAGTCTTTATATTTTCAGAATTGATCGTGAATTTCTCGCTAAATTTATCCGATATCTTTTCATTTTCGGTAGCCTGTCGGCTTTTGTGACACTTTTTTACAATGTGTATCATCATGGCGTTGGTCCTTTTATCAGCTTCAAGAACCCTTTACCGACAACCCGAATAAAGCTGGTTCAATTTATCTGATCGCCTTTATTGTCTGTCTCTTTTTTCTTTTTATCAAGGATCGGGATTGCAGTCATCGTATGCTGTCTGCTTTTATTTTCTTGTCCTGTGCTGCTTCACTTCTGGTTGTCTATCTGTCGCGTGCACTTGTCCCCATACTGATTATTGGCGTTTTGTTTTCGCCTTTTTGCTGTGGCGGCGGCAGTACTTAGTGTTTACCCTGATTCTCGGTTCTGCTTTGATTTATACTGTCTTCTCCACGGATATCTTTTCACAATTCTGGACATCGAAGAGTGTTCAGGTTCGATTGGAATTGATGCGTATTGCGATTGAGCAGATGGAGGGTCAATATCTGTTTGGAGTCGGCCTGAGCTATAAACTATTTCTTGAAAACCCGCTGTTTAAAGCAGTCAATCCCCATCCTCACAACATTTTTATTGACTGCTTCCGCTTTGGTGGTGTTGTTGGACTGCTGCTGTTGGGTATCCACTTGGCCATCGTTTTTCGTCTGGCCTTTGATGCCATAAGAAGATCAAAGGATGCGGTACTCCTTTTCGTCTGGTTTGTCGCTGGCGGAATGGTTATGACTTTTTATTCGCAGCAGCCTTTGACGCGACCGGGCGGTTATATCTGGTTTCTTTATTGGATTCCCGTCGTATTGTTATTTTCATACTCAATGAGTTTAACGCCGAGGATCGATGTCCGTGGATCGCATTAAGATATGTATTTGCACGTTCCAGAGACACGAACTTTTAAGGCAGTGCCTTGAGAGTTTATCGCGGATGCAGCGGCCTGAGAATGTCGATGTTCAGGTCACTGTTATAGACAATGACGCAGAAGGCTCTGCCTGCCATATTGTAGAGTCTGCGCAGCCATTTTTGTCTACCCTCTTGATTGTGTCGTCGAACCGCAGCGTGGGATACCATTCGCCAGAAACCGCGCCCTTGAAGAAACAGTGAAGTCGGGATCCGATTATCTGGTTTTATTGATGACGACGAATGGGTGGAACCCGATTGGCTGGTTAATCTCTACGGTTATTGTAAGGCTAACGGTGGAAATATCATTGTCTCAGGGAAAGTGATATCCGATTTACCACGGGATATCTCCGACGAGATTAAAGGTCTGTTCAATAAAAAAGATCGACCGACAGGACGTCAACTTCAGTCGTGTGCTACGGACAATGTTCTTATCCCATCGATGGTCTTTACGGGTAATTCTCTGCGCTTTGATATCTGTCGTCCTCTAGCGGGAGGAACTGACACAATGTTTTTTTGTGCAGCGGCTGAGCGTGGTTTCTCTATTGTCAAATGTGCAGAAGCTGTTGTCCACGAACAAGTTCCAGCCAACAGACTTTCCCTTAACTGGATGGCAAAGAGAAAATATCGTTCAGGAATCACTGTCGCTTGGAGGAAAAGGCGGTCTGGGAGATTTGCCTTGTCTATATTATTTTCGGCGCTTGCTCAAGTTGGAATTAATGTAACTAAGAGCTTATTGTATTGCATAGGCGGTAAAAAAATGAAGAGAAACCTTTCTTGGTTGGAAGTTTGTCGGTCTTTGGGGGTTCTTTCAGGTGTTATGGGTTTAAAGATCGACAGCTATAGAAATACTGATGGACAGTGAGTAGTATTGATTAATTTTAAGAGAAGTGATGACATTATAACTATAATCTGATATATGTTTGCAATCTGTGGAGGGGCCATTCCGACAGTATTTAGAAAGTTGACTTCTATTTTGGGATTGGAGAGGGATTTATGACGAAAATGAAGAACGTAATTATTCTGCTTACCGTTTTGTTGGTTCTTGGTTTTGCTGCCCAACCAGCACTGTCTGTGCAAAAAATCGATCTTAACACCGCGACATCATCACAGTTAACCGAAGTCAAAGGGATTGGTGAAAAAATGGCGCAGCGGATTATCGATTACCGCAAGAAACACAAGTTTTCTAAAGTGGATGATTTACTAAATATCAAAAGGGATTGGCGATAAAACGTACAATAAAATCAGTCCTTTTTTTGACCGTTGGAAATGAATTAAAAAAAGAAAAATTAATTTACATATGGCCACCTGCACAGAAACGATAACAGGAGAGGGTGATTCCCTCTCCTGTTTTTCGTCAGTCTTTTGAGAGGGAGACGATCAATTTATGAAAATTCTGGTTACTGGAGCGGCAGGTTTCATCGGGTTTCATTTAGCGGACAAGCTTTTAAAGCGCGGGGACTATGTTGTCGGCCTGGATATCTGAACGATTACTATGATGTGGGGCTGAAAAATGCCCGTCTTCAACAGTTGGAAGGGCGTGATGGTTTCCGCTTTGTGAAAATGGACCTTGGTGATAGAGAGGGTCTCATGGCTCTGTTCAGGCAGGAGATGTTTGATCGAGTTGTCAATCTGGCCGCTCAAGCTGGTGTTCGATATTCCCTGACCAATCCCCATGCGTACGTCGACAGCAATATTCAGGCTTTATGAACATTCTCGAATGCTGCCGTCATTCTGAAATTGATCATCTTGTCTATGCCTCGTCCTCGTCCGTTTACGGCGCCAATACGGCGATGCCCTTTTCCGTGCACGACAATGTCGATCACCCGGTCTCGCTGTACGCTGCAAGTAAAAAGGCCAACGAGTTGATGGCCCACACCTATAGTCACCTGTATGGATTGCCGACGACAGGTTTGCGTTTTTTCACGGTTTACGGTCCCTGGGGACGGCCGGACATGGCGTTGTTTCTGTTCACCAAAGCCATTTTGTCTGGTGAACCGATTCAGGTTTTTAATCATGGTAAGATGAAACGCGATTTTACCTATATTGACGATATCGTTGAGGGAGTTATCAGGTCTCTTGATCATGTTGCAGAACCTGATCCCGGCTGGTGTGGGGATCAACCTGATCCCGGGACCAGTAATGCTCCTTACCGTTTATACAATATCGGGAATAATAGCCGGTCGAGTTAATGTCTCTGATTGAAACCCTGGAAAAGCAATTAGGCAAAACGGCTGAAAAGGTGATGCTGCCGATCCAGCCGGGTGATGTCCCTGCCACCTATGCCGATGTTGATGCGCTGATTGAGGATGTCGGGTTTAGACCGGAGACCTCAATTGAAGAGGGTGTCAGCAGGTTTGTAAAGTGGTATCAGGAGTTTTATCTAAAATAAATGGAAAAGTGCTTTTGCTGTGGACGTACGCGGGCAGAGCCTGGACAAAGTCAGAAACTTTGTCTCCCGCTCACTGATGGTTACCCGAGGAACAAGGAATACAGAGAATATTACAGGCTCTTTTGAAGGGGAACCCTGAAAAAGATTTTGACTTTTCTCAGTGCCTTTGTGGTTTAGTGCGATTTTAAAGATTTGCAATCTGCATGTATCTGTTGGCTTTGTAATACTATGCTGAGTTAAGGCGGCATCTGTGGCCAGAATAGGGTTTGGTCATGCTACGAGACGTCATTAAATGTAAAGTTGAAAGGAGTTGAGGGTGCAGAAGGATGGGCTGGAGGGGGGCATGAGAGTTGAGAGAGATGAGATCGATCTTGTCGATCTTGTTTTAATTTTATGGAATCGCAGGCTGATTGTTATTGCGACCATTATTTTAGCTACGGCAGCGGGTATTTGTACGAGTTTGGTTCTGCCGCCGATCTATAGTGTATCGGCAATTCTGGAACCGGGAAGAGATGCTGAGGGGGGACTGGTCGAAAGTCCTCAATCGATTCGTGAAACTATTCTGGGTGAAGCATTTAACGCTCCTATCATGCAGGAATTGGGTTTAACGGTTGAAGAAATGCTCGATTTCAAGGTGAATATTCCTAAAAATACTAACCTTGTAAAGATTTCTGTAGAAGCAGTGAGCCCGCAGCTCGGAGTGGATGTGCTAAACAGTCTGTTGCTGAAAGTTTCTGCTCAACAGGAAGAGCGCCTAGCTTTTGTTGTCAAACAAGTCGAGCACCAAATTGAGACGGCAAAAGTGAAAGTACAGATACTTAGCGAGCAGGTAAAAGTACTGGATAGTCAGTCGAAAGCCGCTACTTTGAAGATGGATGGTTTGAAAAGTAGCCGTCAGGAATCGATGTCGGCGGAAGATAGTGGTGTTCTCGCCGCGTTGCTACACGCAAACGAACTGCAGAATAAACAGCTTTACCTGGACAATTTACAGATGAAACGGACAGCTCTTGATGCGCAGAGGAGAGAAGCTGAGTTTGCTGTCGCTGCTGTTGAGTTAAAGCGCGCCATTATCAAGGGTGTGCGTGTAGTAAAGAATCCAATCGTGCCAGAAAAGCCGATAAAGCCCAAAAAGACGTTGATTGTCGTTATTTCTTCTCTGTTGGGATGTGTTGGTGGAGTCCTTCTGGCATTTATGGCCGAATTTATAGTTAAAGTTCGTCAGCAGAGGTATTAAAATCCACAGTAGATAATCCAAGAACATTGAGCCATCCGTTCACTGTGTCGCTCACTCGGGGACACGGAGAACGCAGAGAGAACCCCATAAAGCTTTTATGGGTAACATCAGAAAAGAATTTGTTTGTCTCTCTCTGGGCCTTGGTGCATTCAGGCGAGCTCGCGAGTGAGGGGGAGGTCTAGAGGTTTAGTTTTGTCATGAAAAAGGTGTATGTGGGAGTCGATTTTGGGAAATTCTAGTCAAGAAGAAAAAAAATTGTAAAATTTATAATGATGAAATTGATTTAATTGATCTTTGCCTTATTTTATGGAAAAGGAAAACTTTGATATTAATTGGATTTATTGCGTTTATTGCAATTGGTTCTTTATTTGTTTTTGTCAGAAAAGATAAATTCGAATACACGACAACACTTGAAATTGGTACGACAATAAAAAATCAGGAAACACAGGATATCGGTTTAATAGAGCCTTTAGCATCAATTGTCGAAAAAGCTAAAGTCGCTTATATTCCACAAAGCTATGATGAAAAAACAAGAGTAAAAATATTGTGCAGTTCGCCAAAAGACAGTGATTTGGTTCTTCTAAAAAGTAGTGGCTTCAATGGAGACATTAATCACGCAAAACAACATAAATTAGTTGTCGATAAGATTTTAGAAGACCACGATAAAGCAGGACGTGGAGCGAAGTCCAAGATAAATTCTAGGATTTTAAGGCTTGAGTATGATCTTGAAAAAATGCAATCGGACGATTTGTTCGCAATAAATGTTGCGTCTTTACTGAAAACTATAGCGACCGCAAAAACGTGCTCTGGAAAACGAGAAAAGAACAAAAAAGATATTTTTAAATAAAATCTGATTTTTTATTAAGTAAGATGAGGCCGATTTTGAAGACTTAAAGGATAGACATCAGATTGAACTTGTTTCTTTAACTAATAAGCGTGAAAAAGAATCCTCTACCTTAAAGCTTTTGTCTGGTCAATCAAAGTCTCTGGAAGAAAAGATGAGCCTTTTGGAGCGGGAGACAAGTTTATTGAACGGGCAGATAAAAGAGATCAGTAATGCTTTGTCCCAGTTTAATAAAAACGGCTTGTCAGCCTCTCAGGAAGCTAATGTCCCTTCGAGTGCTTTGACGTTGATGATGATTGATAATCAAATCGAACAGCACCGCAGCCGTATGGAACGATTGCAACTTCGTGTTGAAGTTGCCATACCGCAGAGCAGGTCGGACCTGCAGGTAAATCTGGAGGATAGTCTGAGGAAGAGTTTAATTCAGGAAAAGATTGTCTCTGCTCTGGACTCAGAAATTCAATTTAAACAAGCAGAGCATGAACGGGCTGTTGCTCAGCTTCAAAATTCTTTAGATGAGTTTGTTTCAGTTCAAGCGAAAAAAAATACCGATATAGAAAGGCAGATTGAAGAAAATCAGCAGTTGGTTTCGGCTGCGGAAAACCAACTGAGGAAATTCAAGTTGGAGCGTGAGTTTGCCATAGAGAGTCAAAAGCAGGTTATTTTGGAGGCGAAAGCCAAGTTGAATGAACTTAGAGATACCAGGACGCTGGGTGTGGCAGTTCGGAGTGTGGACCCGAAAGGTCAAGGGAAAGCTATTATTCTGGCTTTGTCAGCTGTATTGGGTTTGATGGCTGGAACTGTATTGGCTTTTGCAGCTGAATTTGTGAGCAAAGCCCGCAGACAGGGGCTTTCTCAAGGTTTTTAGCCAAGAATTTTGGACGTTCAAGGGAGTGCTGACCACTGATAAGGTCGGACAATTTCTGATCATAGAGGTCAAAAGTGAACGTCATTGAATCTCTTTCTTTCAGAATATATCTAGAAAAGCTTAAGGGGGATGGGCAGGTTTCAGACAGCCTGTTTGATGATTGTATTTTATTAGATTACATCGGTAGCTAGGTATAAGGTTTTTCTCTTCTGCCGTTTTCTCAGCGTGAATGCGAACCCTATGCTGTTCTGGTGTGTCTTGGGTATGTCCTGAAAGCTGAGTCATTTGATGTGTTGAATCAGGAATATTTTGGGTTGCTAGGAAAAGTAAGGAAAAGAAGTCGTGGTAAGTTGTCTAGATGTAGAAAATAAAAATGTAACGCTGGCAATAGTTGGCCTTGGATATGTTGGTTTGCCTCTAGCCGTAGAGTTTGGAAAAGCATTTAACACTATTGGTTTCGACATTAATGAAGATCGTCTTGACGAGCTGCGAAACGGTTCAGATAGTACTCTTGAGGTTGATGTAGAAGAGCTGTTAGATGCTAAAAAATTGTTATTCACTTCGAGTGTCGATGAGTTGCAGAATGCAGATATCTATATTGTCACTGTCCCGACTCCGATAAATGAGCACAAACAACCAGATCTGTCACCGTTAATTAGTGCGAGTAAGACGGTTGGTCAGGTATTGCGGGCTGGCAATATTGTTATTTATGAATCAACGGTCTATCCTGGCGCAACGGAAGAGGATTGTGTCCCCGTATTAGAGCGTGAGTCCGGGTTGACGTATAATTATGATTTCTTCTGTGGCTACAGCCCGGAGAGGATCAATCCCGGCGACAAAGAGCACCGTGTCACCACAATAAAAAAGTGACATCCGGGTCAACTCCTGAAATTGCTGTCGTTGTCGATTGCCTCTATCGCTCTATCATTACCGCTGGAACGCATTTAGCAGAATCGATCCAAGTAGCAGAAGCTGCCAAGGTTATTGAGAACACCCAGCGTGATGTCAATATTGCGCTGGTAAACGAGCTCGCCCTTATTTTAACAAGATGGGAATTGATACCGAAGCGGTTCTCCGTGCTGCTGGAACTAAGTGGAATTTCCTGCCATTCAGGCCCGGTCTTGTAGGTGGTCACTGTATCGGTGTAGACCCTTATTATCTTACCCATAAAGCGCAATCGATTGGTTATCATCCGGAAGTCATTCTCGCCGGTCGACGTTTGAATGACGGTATGGGACGCTATGTTGTTTCGCAATTGTTGAAAAGCATGATGAAAAAGGGGATTCCTGTTAAGGGGGCTAAAGTTCTTGTTATGGGGTTAGCCTTTAAGGAGAATTGTCCTGATTTAAGGAATACACGGGTTGTTGATATTGTTACTGAGCTTCAGGATTACAATATTAATGTTGATGTATATGATCCTTGGGTGGATTCTAATGAGGCTGAAAATGAATACAGGATAGCTCCTGTTTCTATCTTGGAGAATGGAATTTATGACGGAATTATTCTTGCGGTGGGACATAAGCAGTTTATCGATATGGGTGAAGAGAATGTCCGTGCACTTGGTAAGCCAGAACATATTCTTTATGATTTAAAATATATTCTATCCTCTAAAGAAGCGGATATCCGTTTGTAAAAGAAATTTTTACGGACATGCAATAAACGTGGATTTTGACTGTAATCGACTTTTTGGGATTTGAAATGTCTCTTTATAATAAAATAAAAAAATGAGTTAAGGGATAACCCTAAAACTTGGCTTGTCACAGGCTGTGCTGGATTTATCGGTTCCAATATTCTAGAGGAACTCCTGACTCTTGGGCAGCACGTTGTCGGATTGGATAATTTTGCGACGGGGCACCAGCGTAATCTTGATGAAGTACAAGCCCTTGTTAGTGCCGAACAGTGGTCTTGTTTTCATTTTTGTGAGGGTGATATCCGTGAAATTGACACCTGTCATCAGGTTTGTAAAGGTGTTGATTACATCTTACACCAAGCTGCGTTAGGGTCGGTTCCACGTTCCATTAATGATCCTATTACCAGTAATGCAACTAATATTAGTGGTTTTTGAATATGTTGGTTGCAGCACGTGACGCAGAAGTAAAAAGCTTTACCTATGCTGCATCAAGTTCAACTTATGGTGATCATCCAGCCCTCCCTAAGGTGGAAGAAAAAATTGGTAAGCCGTTGTCACCTTACGCCGTCACAAAATATGTCAATGAACTGTACGCGGATGTGTTTGCTCGCACCTATGGTTTTAAGGCTATTGGCTTGCGTTACTTTAATGTGTTCGGAAAGCGTCAAGATCCTAATGGAGCTTATGCGGCAGTCATCCCCAAATGGATAGCAGCGATGATTGCCGGTGACAAGGTGTTTATTAATGGTGATGGTGAAACCAGTCGTGATTTCTGTTTTATAGAAAATGTTGTACAGGCTAATTTGCTCTCCGCTACATGTGTCGATGAAGTAAAAAACCAGGTATTCAATGTTGCCGTGGGGGATAGAACAACTCTTAATGATTTATTTAATGCCCTTAAGAGTGCACTGAACAGTAATAAAATTGAGTATTGTCGTGAACCTATATATCAAGAATTTAGACCCGGTGATGTTCGGCATTCACAGGCTGATATTGGTAAAGCGCAGAGATTGTTAGGTTATGAACCGCAGCATCGAATTGCTGATGGTATTGAAAAAGCGATGCCTTGGTACGTAGAAAATGTGTGAGGGAAAAATGAATGTATTGGTTACAGGTGGTGCTGGTTTTATTGGATCAGCCGTTATCCGTCATATTATTAAGAAGACAGAAGATTTTGTCGTCAATGTCGATAAACTGACTTATGCTGGAAATCTTGATTCTCTTTCTGAAATCTCAGACGATAAGCGCTATGCCTTTGAACATGTTGATATCTGTGATCGTCAAGAGCTTGAGCGGGTTTTAGTGAATATCAGCCTGATGCTGTGATGCACCTGGCAGCTGAAAGCCATGTTGACCGTTCCATTGATGGTCCAGCAGCCTTCATCGAAACCAATATCGTAGGAACATACACGTTGCTCGAAGTGGCGCGAACATATTGGAACGAACTTGATGCAGAACGAAAGGCAATATTTCGCTTCCACCATATCTCAACAGATGAGGTCTATGGTGATCTTGATGGCCTGGAAGAGTTATTTACCGAACAAACCCCCTATGCTCCCAGCTCACCATACTCGGCCAGCAAGGCCAGCTCTGACCATCTGATCCGAGCTTGGCAGCGTACGTACGGTTTTCCAACATTGGTGACTAATTGTTCCAATAATTATGGGCCATATCATTTCCCGGAAAAACTTATTCCTTTGATGATTTTAAATGCCTTAGAGGGGAAACCTCTACCGGTGTACGGCAAAGGAAACCAGGTGCGTGATTGGCTTTATGTTGAGGATCATGCTCGTGCGCTCTACAAAGTCATGAAAGACGGGGACATTGGGGAGACCTATAATATTGGTGGTCATAACGAGAAGCAGAACATTGAAGTGGTCAATACACTTTGTGCCCTGCTTAATGAATTAGCACCAAACCCAAAGATATCGGATTATTCGTCTCTTATTACTTCTGTCCCTGATCGTCCAGGCCATGATATGCGATATGCAATTGATGCCAGCAAAATTCAGCGAGAACTTGGATGGGAACCGGTAGAGACATTTGAGTCTGGTATTCGAAAAACGGTTCAGTGGTATTTGGGTAATCTTGAGTGGTGTCGTAGAGTTCAAGATGGTAGTTATCAGCGTGAACGCCTCGGCGTAGCAGCAGAATAAGGAGTTTGTATGAAGGGGATTATTCTTGCAGGTGGTTCTGGCTCAAGGTTACATCCAATTACTTTGGGTGTTTCTAAACAGTTGTTGCCCATTTATGATAAACCGATGATTTACTATCCATTATCGGTGTTGATGTTGGCAGGTATCCGTGATGTGCTGATTATTACAACTTCTGAGGATCAATCCAGTTTTCAGCGCCTGCTCGGGGATGGTGGTCAGTTTGGGGTGAGGCTTTCCTATGCTGTGCAGCCCAGTCCTGACGGCCTTGCTCAGGCATTTATTATTGGTGAAGATTTTATTGGACAAGATTCTGTCTGCCTTGTTCTCGGTGACAATATTTTTTATGGACAAGGGTTTACGCCTAAGCTGCATGAAGCAGTGAAGCGTGCGCAAGGAGCTACCGTGTTTGGTTATCAGGTTAAAAAACCTCAGAGTTTTGGTGTGGTTGAGTTTGATAAGCAGATGCGGGCAATCTCCATTGAAGA
>LQAH01000091.1_pt1 | contig 30792 bp, 40 predicted proteins | sample 1535791 | NCBI WGS metagenome assembly LQAH01 (sample SAMN04331585, study PRJNA305678) | bioreactor metagenome | isolation source: bioreactor_4 inoculated with Wadden Sea sediment 2nd replicate of a... | place: Germany:Bremen
GGGAATGAAAATGCTCCTATTGATTATCAATTTATTAATCGAACTGCGTTAATGGAGCTATTTCTTTGCTTGATTATGCTATGGGGAATATAAGTCTAAGAGATCAAGCTAATGGAGTTCTTATGCCTTACTCACTTATTAAATTATTAAAAAATAATAATTTAATAAGTGATATACGGACATATAGTCCTACTAATAATCAAATTGGGCTTGAATTAAATAGATCAAAATTAGATGAATATGAAATAAGAAAGACATATTGGACAGAAGATGGATGGGAAAATAAAGAAGTTGAGAGAATTTTGCCTGTTTATCTTCCTACTCAAGACCAATATGAGCGGCCCCACTTTATTAACAATAATCTCTCCTATATTGGAATTGAGGGTGATTATCATGTTAATGAGAATCAATTATCTTCAATTAACTTGGATTTTCGATTACTAAATGCCGATACATGGGAAAGAGTTTTTAGTTCTCCAAGAAATGTTAAAATGATAATTGGTAAAGTACATGTATATTATAAGAGTCCAACTGATTTTGGATTAAATGAACTCATTATCTGGAACCAAGCTTCTTATAATAAATTGAAATTTTATAACAACAGAATATCAAGCGAATTTAAAATTGCAATAGATAAAGATTTTAATGATAATAAATTAAAGCCTTACATCACTATTTCTAAAGGGCTAAGCTTTGGCTTGAGTACATGTATAGATATTCCCTACGACCCTATACTTATATATATCATGGCTGAGGGAATATAGTTTTGATTATATAAGAGGGAACTTCGGTATAAATTCAGGTATTTTATATAAAAATACTAAATGGATGATTAACCTTGATTCTTACTTCTCATTGGCAAATGTGCCATACGATTATGACAAACAAAAATCAAATCGACTCGATTTAATCGCCTATGTTAGATTGAATGAAAGATTTTGTTTAGGTGCTAAGTATGATATTTTAGATAATAGCCTTACAAGTTTAATCAGGTACTATTTTTCACCTTGGGGGTTTTAACTATTTTTCTTTCCATCTTGGGAACAACTACAATACATGATATTCCTTCTTTAGTTGACCTTTGTGAGACATCAAAGTAATCTTAGAACATTGAACATAGTATGTTGAGATGGAGAATTCTTTGGAACGAAATATAGAAAGTGATTGCATTGTTCTCACGAGTAAGAAATGGGGTTCTTTACATAAAAGAGTAACACTTCTCTCTAAGGAACTAGGATTATTCGATGCTATCATCTACGGTGGACAAAAAGGGAAACTCTCTAGTGGGGAACAATCGTGTACCCCACTTCATGCTTATTTATATTATGTAAGGTCTAAAGATGAATATACATTGAAAGATATAGCTACTTCCCATGATATAAGTAATATCAAAGAGGATCTTTCTCGCCACTATATCTCTCAGGGATGTGTGGAAATTATTCTAAAGATGCATGGGGGAGATTATGGACAGATGTACGATCTTCTTCTCGATTCCATCATGTTGTTAAATGATGTGAATATCTCTGCAATGAATGTTCTTATTCAGTTCATGTGGCGTTCAATAGAAATTATGGGGCTTATGAGTGATCTGCATGAATGTTCTCTTTGCAATAATGAATATAAAGAGTCAGAGATTGTCTATTTACATCCAACTAATAATATTCTCTGTTGTTCTTCTTGCTTTTACGAAGAGGGTAGAGAGTATAAGGTGAGGTTTTCTCCTGGAATGATGAGATATCTAAGATACACGGCACCCCTTTCCATTGATATGGCTGTCAGGGTAGAATTGAGTGAAACAGCAACTAAGAAAATAGTGTATGCTTTAGTTGACTATATGAATATAATATTAGGATATTCATTAAAGACATTGGTGAGTAGCTTTCTATCTATGTAAGAGTAATGGAAGTACGAATATAAGAGGTATGGATGAAGCAATGGATAAAAGAAAGTGTCTCAGTAGAATCTTTGAGATCACTTCATGAACAGTTCGGCATAGATTATATAAAAGCAACACTCTTGAGCCGTCGAGGGGTACATGAGAAAGAGCAATTAAAATATTATTTAGAATCAGATATCTCTTTTCTCCATAATCCATTTTATTTGACGATATGGAATCCTTTGTTAAAGAGTTCTTGAAGCAAAAGGGAAGGAGAGAAGGTACGAGTCTTTGGCGATAGAGATGTAGATGGAATTACCTCTACTGCCTTACTAGTTGAAATGCTTATCTATATGGGGATTGATGCTTCTTGGAGACTCCCTCAAGGAGATGAGCCATATGGACTCACTATCAAAGGAATAGATGAAGCACACGCAGATGATGTGACACTCATAATTACCGTTGATTGTGGTATCTCAAATATCGATGAAGTAGAACATGCTAGTTCTTTAGGGATAGATGTGCTTATTACAGATCATCACCTAGCAGGAGAATATGTTCCTGATGCACACTCAATAATTGACCCAAAGATTGAAGAGAGCAGTTATCCTTTTACCCACCTTGCTGGCTGTGGTGTTGTTGCTAAGGTAATCTGGGCATTAGGATTTTCAATGAGTGATGCATTTGGTGAAGAGATGATCCTCATTCATTCATATCCAGGGAACACTGAAAAAGGAAAAGAGACCTATATCATCGAAGCGGTGAAGATGAGAAATCTTATTGAGATTGAACGAAAAATCGAAGAAGTAGTCCCCGGTATCTTAGATATAAGTCAATCTCGTATGATAAATTTCCTCAATTGCAATATCCCTATTTTTGCTCTCGATGTAGAAGTTGAAAAAAGATTGTTAGATGCAGCATATGTATCAAAAGTAGATATTCTCCTAGTTGAATTAAGAGAACTCTTTAATACCACAATTCCGCAGGTTGGACAAAAGAGTCTTTTTGCCCTCTCTCAAATAAGCAAAAGTGCAAAGTATTCTAAAAAGGTGAGTGAATTAGATGTGCTCATTAGTCTTTTCTCTACCCATGTAGTTCGACTGATTCCCTATTTACGCGATACATATGGAGCAATATTTGACCTAGTTGCACTTGGTACTATTGCAGATTTGATGCCAATGAGAGACGAAAATAGGATTATGGTAAAACACGGCCTTAACTTACTCACATCTGGTAACAGAAAATCTCTCTTACCATTACTTACTCATCAGAATCTGCTTGGTAAACGTCTTAGTACTACAGATGTCGGTTGGCAGATTACCCCAATTATTAATGCAAGTGGAAGAATGGGAACTCCAGAGGTTGCTTTGAAGATGCTCCTTTCTACAAATTTATGATGAAGCAAGCCTAGCAACGACAGAATTATTAAAACTCAATAATACGAGACAAAAAGAGGGAGAAAAGTCTTGGAATAAAATTCTCCCAAAAGCAAAGAGAAGTTGTGATGATTTGATAATAAATTTTTGATGGTTGAGGATAAGGAGGTCAACAGAGGACTCACTGGAATTATGGCCTCTCGTTTACTAAGACAATTCAAAGTCCCCTCAATGGTGATTGCCTACATTGATGATACCCGCATCACCGGCTCCATGCGTAGTCCCACTTATTTCAACATTAGAGACTTCCTTTCTCACTTTGAAGACCTGTTTCTTGACTATGGTGGACACAAATGTGCTGGTGGCTTTAGTATGGATATACAGAATCTCTCCACACTTAAAGAGAGGATGATTGAAACCATCAATGCGCTAAGTAGTATTGAAGAAGTTCCAGATTTAGTGAATATAGATCTCGAACTCCCACCTCACTATATGAGCCCTAAGATAATAGAAATTGTTGAGCTTATTGAACCATATGGAGAGGGGAACCCACCAATTCAATTTTTGATTTCGAAAGCTGTTATTGATGAAATTAAAATATTACAAAATAATAAATCATCTGGTTCCAACCATGTAAAACTGACTATAAGCTATGGCTCTTTTAAATGGCCTGCGATATACTGGAATGGTGCAGATGAAATCGAAAAAGGATTTCACGCTGGTGATGAAATCGATATGGTATTTAGGATGGGACGTAACTATTTTAAAAATAATGAGACCCTTCAACTTACTGTGATAGACATAAAAAAATATCAAACACCAATGAAGAGATTTTAACATAGCATACATATTCTCATCCTTATTATATTAAGGAATATATTATGAGAAAAATTATAACTGGACAATTTTCCGACTCTATCCCACCTATTATGGATGGGGTGGGTCGAGTCGCACAAAATTATTTTTACTATCTAAACAAATCACATGGACATTCGTATCTTATTGGACCACAGGTCCCTGATTTCAATGAAGATAAAGAATCTATTATCAGGTACAAGAGCATGGAAATTCCCTTCTTCAGCCCCTATAGAATAGGGTTCCCTTTGCTAGGAGATTTTAGGGGGAATTTAGAATCAATTAACTTTGATATCATCCATTCCCACTCTCCGTTTACAGCAGGTAAAGAAGCTCTGAGATTAGCTAATTTGAAGAACATTCCGATTGTTACAACATTTCATTCAAAATATAAAGATGATTTCTTAAGAGCGTTAAAATCACAAAAGATAAGTGAACAACTTGTGCATCATATTATTCACTATTATGAAGAAGTTGATGCTGTATGGGTTCCAAATGAGCCAACAAAAGAGACCTTGATCTCATATGGGTTTAAAGGGAAGATTGAAATTGCTCGTAATGGAACTGAGATGAAGCCTCTTGATGAACACACCTTAGGGACAATGAAAAAGACTGGTCGAGCCAAACATGGCTATAAAGAAGATGAAATAATACTATTGTATGTTGGCCAACTAAGAAAAGAGAAAAACCTCCTTCTTTTAATAGAAGGGCTAAGTCAGCTTATTGCTCGAAACATTCCAATCAAAGCACTCTTTGTGGGTACAGGTCCTGATGAAGATGAATTAAAAAGAATCGTGAAAAAGAAAGACTTACAAGGATATATTTCCTTTCCTGGTCTCATTCGAGATAGAGATGAATTGCAAACCTATTATGCTTTGAGTAATCTATTTATATTCCCCTCTCTTTATGACAACCAAAGTGTTTCAATGAGAGAAGCTGCAGCCTGTGCAGTCCCCTCACTGTGCGTGAAAGGTGCTTCGACAGCAGAAGGAATCGATGATGGCGAAAATGGATTTCTCATAGAAAACAGTGTCTCCTCTTTTGTGAAAAAAATCGAATACCTTATGAATAACATTTCTTTAATACAGGAAGCAGGAAAACATGCACAGAAAACTATCTATGAATCATATGAAACGATTGTAGAAGAAGTGTATCATCGTTATATGGAAATAATTGATGCTAAAAAAAGAAAATAGAGACACTCTTATTCCTACATCTATTGACAAAAAGGATAAGAGTGTAGAATATAAAGAAGATATTTTCCCACACATGAGGGAAGGGGGTGATTACTATAGCTTACGTAAGAGTAGATGACAACGAACCTCTCGAAAAATCGATCAAAAAGTTCAAACGAATGGTCGAGAAAGAGGGCATTATTCGAGAATGGAAAAAACGAGAATATTTTGAAAAGCCTTCAACTATCGAGAATCGTAAAAAGAAAGCCTTAGCGCGAAAACAAATGAAAAAAGTACGTAAGATGCACTCTATGAAGAGTTACTAAACCACCTCTGTATATGAGACGTCTACATCACACCGTCGAGTTACATCGACGGTGTTTTACGTTATTAGATTAAGTATGATTTTGAGGAGTTGATTGTGCCAGTAAAGATATCTGAATCCCTTCCAGCAAGAAAGGTCTTAGAAGAAGAAAATATCTTTGTAATGACTGAGAAAAGGGCATTAAGCAAGATATTCGCCCTCTAAAGCTTCTTATATTAAATCTTATGCCTCTTAAAACGAGTACTGAAAATTCATTACTTAGACGATTAAGTAATACACCACTTCAAATAGAAGTAGATTTTCTTCGTACTGCTACCTATACAGCAAAACACTCCTCAGCCGAATACCTTGAAGAGTTCTATATCACCCTAGATGAGGCAAAACGGGTAAGTTACGATGGGCTCATCATCACTGGGGCTCCTATTGAAACACTAGAATTTGAAGATGTTGATTATTGGGATGAACTCGTTGAGATTATGAGTTGGGCTGAAGATCACGTCTACTCAACACTCTTTTTATGTTGGGGAGCTCAAGCTGGCCTTTACTACCACTATGGTGTAAAAAAATATCTCATGGAACAAAAAATGTTTGGAGTATTTGAACACAAGGTTTCAACTCTGCACTCTCCCTTGTTACGAGGCTTTGATGATCTTTTCAATGCTCCCCACTCAAGGCATACAGAAGTGAGAAAAGAAGATATTCTTACTATTGATGAACTTGAAATACTTAGTGAATCTGATGAAGCAGGTCTTTACATTGTAGCAAGTAAAGATATGAGGAAAGTCTTTGTCTTTGGACATCCAGAATATGAAAAAGAGACACTTGATTCTGAGTATAGAAGAGATAAGAAGAAAGGGTTAGAATTAGAAATCCCAAAAAATTATTATGTTGATAATAACGATAAGAATCCTATCAAGGTAACCTGGTTTCTCATGCTCAATTACTCTATAATAACTGGCTTAATTACTATGTATATCAAACTACTCCTTACGACTTGGAACTTTTACCTAGTGAAAGTACAAAAAAGGACTCGTTTCAATTGTTAAAAAAGAAATAGAGATGTTATTCAGTTATATTTCTTTTTAAATTTACATAATACTAAATTTTCCATTTAATATTTGACAAAAAACTCATTAATAGATTACAGTAGGGTATTACATCAATCTCAGGAGGAAAATTAAGAATGTTGCTACTCATATCAGATGCATTCGATGCATCTTTACCCTCTCTTCTTGCCCCTTTCGGCGAAGTCACCCAAGACAAAGGAAGAGTCAGTGAAGCCGATGTTGTACTTGTAAGAAGTAAAACAAAATGTACCGCCGAGTATATTGATTCTGCAAAGAATTTAAAACTCATTATTCGTGGCGGAGTAGGTATTGATAACATCGATTCAGCGTATGCTGCATCAAAAGGAATTATTGTAAAAAATACCCCAAAATCATCAGCTATTGCAGTTGCAGAACTTGCTTTTGCTCTCATGATTTCAGTTCCTTGTCATCTCGTTGAGGTACACAATGGAATGAAAAGAAATGAGTGGATGAAAAGCACTAAACGCACCGAGCTCTATGGTAAAACTCTTGCACTCCTAGGCATTGGAAACATCGCATCAATGGTCGCTACCCGTGCTGCAGCTTTTGGAATGAATGTAGTTGCATATGATAAGTACGTTACCTCTTCTCCTGTTGCTACCATGAAAGAAAGTGTCGAAGAAGCAATTAAAGATGCTGACTATATTTCTATGCACTTACCTCTTACCGATGAAACTAGAGGGCTAATGTGCACAGATCTCTTTACACATTGTACAAAACACCCTGTTGTTATTAATACAGGAAGAGGCGCTTGTGTAGATGCAGAATCGATGAAACAAGCACTCCTTGATGGAACAATCAGCCATTACGCAACAGATGTGTATCCAAGTGATCCACCTAGTGAAGATTATCCTCTTCTTAGTTCAGATCATGTCACATTAACACCACACATTGGTGCTAACACTGAAGAAAACTTACTCAGAATTGGAAATGAAGCAGTATCAATCATCTCAGAGTTAATAGCAGGAGGCGCATTATGAGCCGAAAGAAAAATTTCTTTGCCGGACCTTCCGTACTTCCCTTAGAAGTACTTGATCAACTACACGAAGACCTACTTGATTACAAGGGGTATGGAGTGAGCATGATTGAAGCAAGTCATAGAGGACAACCTTTTGAAGGGATGTACAATGAGACGCTTGCCCTATTAAGAGAGTTAATGAATATCCCTGAAGATTACGAAGTCTTCTTCTTAGGTGGAGGAGCAACCCTTCAATTCTCTATGATTCCAATGAACTTTTTAGCACCACATACCGTTGCTGATTATATAAAGAGTGGTACTTGGGCAAATAAAGCAACAGAAGATGCCGCAAAAATTGGAGATGTTAATATATATTATGATGGTACTGACACAAAATTTTCCTCACTTCCTGATCCAAAGAGTGTTCACCCATCAGAAAATTCTTCATACCTCTACCTTTGTTCGAATGAAACAATTGGTGGAATTGAATGGAAAGATTGGCCTGAAACAGGTTCTGTCCCACTAATTGCGGATATGTCTAGTGACCTTCTAAGTCGACCAGTTCCTGTAGAAAAATTCTCCATGATCTATGGTGGAGTACAGAAAAACTTAGGACCAGCTGGAGCAACTCTAGTTATCTTGAAAAAAGATATGTTAGAGAGACAGAATAAGAACCTTACTGCCTACCTAGATTATAAACTACATGTAAAAGGGGAAGGCCTTTATAATACACCTCCTGTATTTAGTATCTGGGGTGTGAAGTTAGTATTAGAGTGGATCAAACGTAATGGTGGAGCAGAAGGAATGGCAAAAGAGCCTCCTTAAAATCATCAATCATTTACGACACAATTGATAACAGTGGTGGATTCATTACATCACCTGTAGATAAGAATTATCGTTCTAAGATGAATATTGTATTTAGACTGAAGAGTGAAGAATTAGAAAAGAAAATTCTTAAAAGAAGCTGAAAAAGAGGGTATGTTAGGACTTAAAGGACACCGTAGCGTTGGTGGACTTAGAGCAAGTGTCTACAATTCTCTTCCTGTAGAAGATGTTCAGGCATTAGCTGACTTCATGAAAGAATTTCAGAGAGTGAATGGATAATGAAAAAGATTGACGAGACTAATAAAGCGATAATTCGACAACTCACTGATGGAAGAAAAGCCTACAGTGCAATAGCCGAGGAACTCTCTATCACAGAAAATACTGTTCGTGCTCGGGTGAATAAGCTCATTGATGAAGGCGTACTTCATATCAGCGGCTTAATCAACCCAGAATTCTTACCCGAAGTACAAGTAGTAGTGATGGGAGTGAAGCTTAAAACTCTCGATCTTGGCCGAAAAGCACAAGAATTCAGTCACCTTCGTGGAGTTGTGTCTGCTGTTGTTGTTACAGGACGCTATGATTTAATTGTTCAAGTTCTCCTTAGCGATGATGAAAATCTAAGCCTTCTTGATTTCTTCAAAAAGGAATTATCGAGGGTTCCAGAAATATTAGAGGTAGAAACTTTTGTTGTCTACCAAAGTCACAATTACCGAATTCCTTACATCTTATAGAACGTATTTACGCAATTTTCGTCCCTTATTTTGAGCATATTCAAAGTAAGGGGCTTTTTTTGCCTCCATAAATTGCGATTTATGTGAGATTAATAAAATATATTTATGTTTACAGTAATTTATCGATAAGCAAATATCGTAAAGTGAAAAATATCAAAAAAAAGATTGACAGCACATTCATTTACCCCCATAATACCAATATGATTCATTATACAAACAGCAGTTCAAATAGTGATACACCCTATCCCATTGCAACTACTGTGGTGAAAGCCTTGACCATTCTAGAATACATTGCTCTTCATCAACCAATACAGCCAGCTGTTATGACAAAAGACCTGCAGCTTACTAGAGCCAATCTCCATAGATTGCTCTCTACGCTCATGAGAACTGGTTATATTGAGAAAACGGGGAGTGGATATCAGTTAAGTTTAAAACTTTTTCGTCTTGGATCTACCGTTCCTATAAAGGAACAACTTAGAGATCTCGCACGGGTTCATATGCATGAATTAGAGAGAATTGCTAGAGAGAACATCTACATTACTGTGCTGTATAATAATGAAGTTATCGCTATAGAAGAGATCAAAAGTGCTCACACTGTAATTTTGAATCCAGATGTAATTTATACGTACCCAGTAAACAGCTGTGCTTCAGGGAAGATGTTACTTTCTCACATGAGTCCAGAAAACCTTGATGCTTATGTTGATTCTCTTGAAATGGTGAGAAGAACACCTTACACAATAACAGATAAAGAAGAATTCAAAAGACAGGTAAGAGAAGCTAGAGAAAAAGGGTATTCAATAGAATTATTGGAATTTGGAAACCACCTTCATAGTATTGCAGCTCCTATTACGAATAGAGAAGGGGAAGTGATAGCTACTATTGGAATCAGTGGCCCTTCAATGAGATTAACAAAAGAAAGAATGATGGATCTGATAGAGCCACTAAAAAATTGTGCGGCTCTCATTACAGAGAAATTAATACACAATCATAACAAAGCCCCATTGTGGTAGAACCCAAGGGAGAGATAAGGAGAGTGAATATGGATAACGAGAAATTGTTTGAAGAAATGTCGATGGCAGGAGCCCCAAAAATTGTGACAGTCCCACCAGGTCCTGCATCTAAAGAGATTTTGCAGTTTCAGGCAGACAACGAAAGTTCTGTTGTTTCGTACTCTAAAGGAATGCCCATGGCATTAAATAGAGGAAAAGGTGCAACCTTAGAAGACGTTGATGGTAATATCTATATCGACATGTTTAGTGGAGCTGGAGTTATGGCTCTAGGGCATGGACATCCAGAAGTATTAGCAGCTGCACACGAACAAATTGAAAAAGTCACTCATACCCTCGACATCCCATCCCCAACACGAGTGAAAATGGTAAAAGCATTGAAAAAAGTCTTACCTAAAGAACTTACACGTGTATTCTTTGGTGGACCAACAGGATCTGATGCAGTTGAACAAGCAATAAAATTAGCAAAATTCAACACAAAGAGAAATGGTATTATTGCATTCGAAGGTGCATATCATGGAATGACCGGTGTAGCACTTGCTCTCACCACTGATTCATCTCACAGAGATGATATTGGACAATTAGTTCCTGGTGTTCAATTCATTCCATACCCATATCCCTACAGAAACCCATTTGGATGTCCCGATGAAGATGTAGATATTCAATGTGCAAATTATCTAGAAAGAATTCTTGATGATAGCCATTCAGGCTATTCCCTTCCTGCAGCAGTCATCCTTGAATCAGTTCAAGGTGAAGGTGGAACAATTATTCCTTCAAAAAGATTTATGCAAAGAGTGAGAAAAATTACTCAAGAGAGAGGAGTTCTCTTAATTTGTGATGAAATTCAATCTGGTCTTGGCCGAACAGGTAAAATGTTTGCCTTCGAACATGCAGATATTGTTCCAGATATTGTTACTATGAGTAAAGCACTTGGTGGAATTGGCTTCCCTATCTCAGCTATTGCTTATAGAGAAGAGTTAAATACTTGGCCAGCTGGAAAAAGTATTGGAACTTTCAGAGGAAACATGATTGCCTTTGCAGCAGGAGCAACTGCTCTAGAATGGATGGAGGAGCATAAGATATCAGAACGTAGTGCTGCTCTTGGGAAAAAAGCTCTTGTTCGATTGAAAGAAATTGAAGCAACATACGACATTGTTGGGGAAGCAAGAGGTCTTGGCCTCATGATTGCTCTTGAAATGGTCACCGATAAAAGAGCAAAACACCAGATTCTGTGACAGCAAAGAAAATTAGAAAATATGCGCATCAAAGAGGTGTGATGATTGAAGTTGGAGGACACCACAACAACGTAGCGAGACTTTTGCCACCATTAGTGATTCCAGAGAACTATCTCATGAAGGGCATTGATATCATCGAAAGTGTTATTAAAGACTTGAGTGAAGGAAAACTTGACTAAAAGATAGGAGAATATAATGGCAAAAACATATACAGTTGCAGTTGTCGGAGCATGTGGAGTGGTAGGGACAGAGATGATCTCTACCTTAGAAAGACGGAAATTTCCAGTAGGGACACTTGTCCCTCTCGATATAGCTTCTCAAGTTGGGAAGGAAGTAACTCTCAATGGAAAAACCTGGAGTGTTCAAGAAGCAAAGATAGGAGCCTTTAAGGGAGTAGACATTGCAATCTTCTCAGCTGGAGGAGATGCAAGTGCTCTTTTAGCACCTATTGCAGTTAAGGAAGGGGCTATTGTCGTGGATAACTCTAGTCAATGGAGAATGGATCCAAATTGTCCTCTCGTTATACCTGAAGTAAACCCAGAAGATCTTGATTGGCATAAAGGTATTATCGCAAATCCAAACTGCTCAACAATTCAAATGCTTGTAGCACTTAAACCAATTCATGATGCAGCAACAATAAAAAGAGTAGTTGTAAGTACCTACCAGGCAGTGTCGGGTTCAGGAAAGAAAGCAATTGACGGACTACTTAATGAAGCGAAAGAGATGTTAGAAACAGGAACAGTCAAAATCCATTGCCTATAAACATCAAATAGCATTCAATGCAATTCCTCATATTGATGTATTCCAAGAAGGGGGATACACAAAAGAGGAATACAAGATGGTCTATGAAACAAAAAAATGCTTGATAAGAATATTGAAGTTTCACCAACCTGCGTGAGAATCCCAGTATGGTATGGACACAGTGAATCGATTAATATCGAGACTGAGAAAAGCTCACCGCTGAGCAAGTAAAAGAAATATTAGCAGCGGCTCCATCAATTAAAGTAGTTGATGATGTAGATAATGAAATCTATCCAACACCATTAATGAGTAATAATGAAGATGATACAATGGTAGGAAGAATCAGAGAAGATCTTACTATCGCAAATGGTATTAACCTTTGGGTCGTATCAAACAATATTCGTAAAGGAGCTGCCCTTAATGCAGTTCAAGTAGCTGAAACTTTAATAGAGAGGAAGTTAGTATAAATGAAACAGATTATCGACATGGTAAAAGAACAGCATGATGAACTCATCGCTTTAAGAAGAGATTTTCATGCCTATCCAGAATTAGGATTCGAAGAATTTAGAACAGCAAAAGTGATCGAAGAATATCTGCAATCACTTGGTCTCTCTACTCAACGAGTCGCAAAAACCGGGGTAGTTGCTCTTTTACCTGGAGATGATCCATCAGGTCCAACCTTGCTCATGAGAGCAGATATTGATGCACTACCAGTGCAAGAAGAAACAGGACTGTTGTTTAGTAGCAAGACAGAAAATAAAATGCACGCATGTGGGCATGATGCACATATGGCAATGATGCTCACAGCGGCAAATATTTTGAGTAAAAACACAAATCTTTTTAAAGGCACAATAAAGTTTGTCTTTCAACCTAATGAAGAGGTTGCCGGTGCACAGTTGATGATTGATGAAGGAGTTCTAGAGAACCCAAAAGTTGATGCAGCTGTTGGAATTCATATTTGGTCACCACTGCCTAGTGGTGTTATCGGAATAAAAAGTGGTGCAGTTACAGCAAGCATGGATGTCTTTAGCCTTACGATAAGTGGGAAAGGGGGCATACTGGGTATCCAGATAGTGCAGTTGATCCAATCATTTGTGCAAGTAATGTTATTATGGCAGCCCAGTCTATTCAAACGAGATTTATCAATCCAATGAAACCCATAGCCCTTATGTTTGGGAAAGTGAATGGGGGAACGAAAAATAATATCATTCCTGATAGTATTACCTTAGAAGGTTCCATTCGTTATCTCTATGCAACTAAAATGGGTGCACAAGATCATCCAACTACACGATTTAAAGAATTAGTCAATGTGATATGTGCATCCTATGGATGTACAGCCTCATTCAAAATCCTGCACGAAAATGATGCAGTAGTCAATGAACCAACAATGACAATGCTTGGACAAGAAGTGGCAGTCGGAATTGTTGGAGCAGAACATGTTGTAGAACATGCAACCATGGCTGGTGAAGATTTTGCCGCATTTGGAGAAAATGTCCCAGCTTTGTTTGCATTCATCGGAACTGCAAGTGATGAAGCAAAAAGTACCTTTCCACATCATAATCCAAAGTTTACAATTGATGAGGAAACTCTTCCAATCGGAGTGAGATATCTCGTTGAGACAGCTTTGCATTATTTCAAAAAGAGGGAAGGAGAATAAGTGTAACACACGAAGGGATGAGAAGGAGGACCTTATTCCTACGTTGTTAAATATTGTAATACATGGTGCATGCCATGAGAAAAATTAGGAGGAAGAATATGAAAAAAATCGTTATTATGGCGTTAACAATTGCGTTATTAATTTCGAGTGTGGCGTTATTTGCCCAAGGTGGAGCTGAAGCGAGTAAAACCTACGAAGTAAGAATGCCAACTGGAGAATCAGACGGCGATTTCATGACAGTATGGGCAAAAGACTTTGCTCAGCACATGAGTGATGAAACCGATGGAAGATGGAACATCGAAGTATTTCCTTATGGTACACTTGGTGAAAACGACGACATTGTAGAACTAGCACAAAATGGTGTTGTAGAATTTGTTTTTGCTGACTATGGATGGTTAAGTAGCTATGTTCCTCAAACTAATACTCTTGCTCTCCACTACATTTGGCCCAAAGAAAATGTTCCAGAGATTCTAGAATGGGTAAACAAGAATGGTAAGTTTATGGAGATGATGGAAGAGAAATATCGAGAGAAAGACCTCGTTCCACTCGGCATTTACTATGAAGGATGGCAATGGCTTACCAGTAAGAAACCTATCGATAATTTATCTGACCTTGTTGGATTAAAGACTCGTATCATGGCTTCTAATATGCTAAGTAGAGACTATAGAGCGTATGGTATTGACCCAACTCCAATGTCCTATGGTGAAATTTATAGTGGACTTCAAACTGGTCTACTTGATGCACAAAGTCAACCAATGTTTGCTAACTACTCAATGGGATTTTATGAAGTTGCTGACCACTTCGTACAACTCTGGGCAGAACCATTCTTAGGAATTCCTTGTGTAAACAAATCATTCTTTGATGGACTTACACAAGAAGATCAAACACTTATTCGTGATTACTGGAAAGGTATCGTAGAAGAAAGTGCTGTTTGGATCCAAGGTCAAAACGATGCAATGAAGAAAGAAATTGCTACAAAAACGACCTGAAATCACATTTAAAGAACTCACTCCTAGTGAAGTTAATGAAATTAAAAACACTTGCACAAACAAAAGTATATCCTGATTTCCCATCAATTGGTGGAGAAGATTCAGCAGAGATGCTTGAAGTGTTACTTAAAGACATAGCTGATGCACAAAAAAGCATTAGGGTTGTAAAAGAATCTTTTAAAAACCACTCAGGGAGCTAACCCCTCCCTGAGATTTCTTAAAAAGAAAAGGTACCTAATTTATGAAGGAACAACAAAAAGACTCAAACGAGTTCTACAAAAAATATTCTGCAAAAAATAGGAAATATAGCTTCATTGATTGTTGATAAATTTGAAGTGTGGGTAATAATGATTAGCACTTCAGGGCTTGCAGTATTACTCATTGCGAATGTAATTAGTAGGAATGTGTATAGATCTATCTACTTTGCAGAAGAGGTCGCGCAATTATTTATTATTCTTATTACTTTTATGGGTACGAGTTATGCGACAAGAAAAGCTCGTCACATTCGAATGGGAGCATTATTAGAATTACTGCCAAGTAAAGTAGAAAAGTTTTTAATTCTTCTTATTACTGCAGTGAGTGCTATTGTTATGTTTATACTAGCTTATATTGCACTTCGATACGTAATTACATTGAGAATGAGAGATACCCTTACTGCATCGTTGCGTGCTCCTTACTGGTTATTCGTCATTGCAGCCCCTGTTGGGTTGGCTATGTCTGGGTTCCAATTCGTGAGGACGTTTATCAAGAATATTATTGAAAAAGAAGTGTGGTTATCACCAGAACAGCAGAGTGAATATGAAGATGAAGAAGTTATGTTAGCAGAGGCCATGGCAAGTATTGACTTCGATAGCATCGAATTAAAGGAGAACAAGTAATATGGGAATTGTCGGATTAGTAATGGTCGCGATGTTGATGCTTGGATTTCCTTTCGTCATCGTCTTATTAGGACCAGTTCTTGCATATCTTGGCATAACAATGCCAAATATGAACTTACAAGTGGTAACACAACAAATTATCAATGGATTTACACCTCCAGCATTGGTGTGTGTACCAATGTTTATTTTAGCTGCAAATATTATGACTAGTGGAAAGGCAGCAGCTCGACTCGTTGAGATGATTAGGGTCTTCGTTGGCCACATCCCAGGTGGTCTTGCTATTACCACTAATGCCAGTTGTACCTTATTCGGTGCAGTTAGTGGTTCTACTCAAGCAACTGTATCTGCAATTGGTGGAACAATGAGACCAATGCTCTTAAAAGCTGGATACTCATCATCATTTACCTTAGGCCTTATCATCAATGCAAGTGATATAGCCCTTCTAATTCCACCTTCAATTGGGTTCATCGTATATGGTGTTGTAACAAGCACTTCTATTGGTAAACTCTTTTTAGCTGGAATAGGTCCTGGTGTTTTGATATTCATATTGTTTTCCATATTTGTCTTTTTCTATTCAAAGATAAAGAACATTGCAATCATGGAAAAATCTACAAGAGCAGAAAAGGTTAGAGCTTTTAAAGATGGCTATTTAGTATTAGGATTTCCTATTATTGTAGTTGGTGGAATTTATGCAGGTGTCTTCAGTCCAACTGAAGCTAGTGCTGCAGGAGTTGCTTATGCTATCATATTGGAAGGACTTATCTACAGAACTCTTACCTTTACGAAACTTAAAAAAGCTATTTTAGATGCTGGTATTGTTACTGGAGTTGTATTTATCTTAGTAGGTGCTGGACAGATGTTTAGCTGGCTTATTAGTTTCTTGCGTATCCCACAAGCAATCATGCCTCAAATTATTGGTACAGATCCAACTCAAATGCAATTAATCATTGTTGTAGTTATTGCGTACTTTGTAGCATGTATGTTTGTTGACCCTATTGTAGCAATCTATGTACTTTCTCCAATCTTCCAACCATACGTTGTAATGACTGGAATTGACCCTGTATTCTTAGGAACACTTATTGTATTACAGGCTGCTATCGGAAGTGCAACCCCACCATTCGGGTGTGACATCTTTACAGCGCAGCTCATATTTAGAAGGCCGTATCTAGAAGTTATAAGAAAGACTCCTCCATTTATCTTAATCTTAATCTTCTCTACTATCCTCATAATTATGTTCCCAGAAATTGCTACATTCTTACCTAACATCTCAGGATTATAAAAAGAGAGGGGAATTAAATGATCTACAAAGTTCAAGGTAGGCAGTTAAGTTACGGTGAGTCTATTGGAATACTTTTATTAGAAAATTTTGCCCCTTTTATTCCAGGAGATACAGCGAATGCAACAACGTATTCATACCCCGTTCGTTTTGAGCGGGTTGAAGGATTGAGTGTAGAAAGAATCTTTAACCATGATATGAGTATGTATGATGAGTTGAAAAAGAGTGCTCTACGCTTGCAATACGAAGGAGTAAAAGCAATAACAGGAGATTGTGGGTTTATGGCGTTGTATCAAAAAACGTCTTATGAGTGAGATTGATATGCCTATTTTCTTATCGAGCCTCATTCAACTCCACTTTATCCTAAATATTATCTCTCAAAAAAGCAAAGTCGCAATTATTACAGCTAATAAGAAATCTTTAATAAGTGAATTGTTTGAAACACTTAATATCACAAAAGAGATGCAACAAAGAATTCACATAGAGGGATTAGAAACGTGCCCAGAATTCAAAGAAGCTGTGATTGAAGAAAAAGGAACCCTTGATAGTTGTTTGATAGAAGAGTGTGTCATCAATAGCGCTATGAAGGCGGTGAAAGAAGATAAGAATGTAAGAGCTATTTTACTAGAGTGCAGTATGTTACCACCCTATGCAAAACAGGTCGCAGAAGCTACAGGGCTTCCTGTCTTCGATTATATCACAATGATTGATTACGTTCATGAGGCCATCATAAAAAAAGAACTATAGTGGCCATATGTAGAAAAAAGGAGAACACTGATGTCGGTATTTAAGAAAGAAGAGTATAAAGATAGAATTGCAAAAACAAAACAATTAATGCAAGAAAAAGGCATTGAAGTATTAATGGTATCTCATCCCGCAAATCTAAATTATCTGACAGGATATGATGGGTGGTCATTTTATGTTCATCAATGTGTCATCGTTGCACTCGACAAAGAAGATCCTATTTGGATTGGACGAGGAATGGATGCCAATGGAGCAAGAATTACTTCTTATCTAAGCAATGAAGATATTTATGAATATGCTGATAACTATGTTCAATCTCTAGAACGTCATCCAATGCATTTTGTTGCCGATATCATGAAAAAACACCACATGGATAGAAAGACCATAGGTGTGGAAATGGACCAATTCTACTTTACTCATAGATCATATGTAGAATTAGAAAAAAGCCTACCACATGCAAAATTCTTAGATGGGAACGCTTTAGTAAACTGGGTACGTGTTGTTAAGAGTCAAGCAGAACTCGATATCATGAAAATAGCTGGAGAAATCGCAGTGAAAGTGATGGATGCAGCAAAAAATAATATCTACCCAGGAGTGAGAGAATGTGATGCGGCGAGTGAAATTGTAAAAGCTCAATATAAAGGAACCGACACTCACGGAGGAGATTATCCTTCAATTGTTCCTCTCATGATGGCTGGAGAAGCAACAAAAACTCCTCACCTTACATGGAGTGATAAACCATTTAAAAAAGACGAAGCAGTGTTATTAGAACTCAGTGGAGTATACAAACATTATCACGCACCAATTGCAAGAACTCTTTTCCTTGGAGAAACTCCACCGAAACTCATGAGCGATACAGCTAAAGTAGTAATCGAAGGATTAGAAAAGACGTTGGAATATATTAAACCTGGAATTACAGCTGCCGATGTAGAATCGAAATGGAGAGAAGCCATTAGCCATTCTAAGATAGTAAAAGAGAGCCGACTTGGGTACTCTATCGGAGTGAATTATCCACCAGATTGGGGTGAACACACAATTAGTTTAAGACCAGGAGATCACACAGTTCTTAAACCTAATATGGCGCTCCATCTTATTCCAGGCATCTGGTATGATGATGTTGGGTTTGAAATTGATGCATCAATATATCTCACAGAAGATGGGTATACATCATTTTATGATTATCCAATAGATATTATCTATAACGTGAGTAAATAATGGGTAGTGATAAGATAAGTATCAGTGATGTCTTTAGTGCGACAACTCGAGTTTATCCAATTGCGAAAAAAACACCTCTTCTTCCATCGATTGCGATTGCAAAAGAGTTTGATGCGAAAAGTGTGATGTTTAAATGTGAATTTCTTCAAGAGACAGGATCATTTAAAATTCGAGGTGCCGCCAATAAGATAGGATCTTTGAGTGATGAAGAAAAGAAAAGAGGAGTGATTACCTTCTCTACAGGTAATCATGGAAGAGCTGTAAGTTATGTTGCCTCTCACTATGGTGTATCCTCTACTGTCTTGCTCTCAAAGAGAGTCCCCTTGTATAGAGTCAAAGCAATAGAAGCTCTTGGAGGAACAGTAGTACAGGAAGGAAATAGTCAGGATGAAGCCGAAAAAGCATATGTAAAGTTGCAGAAAGAGAAAAATCTTATTCCTGTTGTCCCGTTCGATGATCCATTCATTGCAAGTGGACAAGGGACCATATCTCTTGAAATATTTGAGCAACACCCTGAAGTTGATACCCTCATCATCCCCCTAAGTGGAGGGGGATTGCTTGGCGGGATGGCTATGGCAATGAAACAGATTAAACCAAGTGTTCGCATTATTGGTGTCTCGATTGCTCGTTCTCCTGCAATGCTTGAATCTTTAAAGGCACACAAGGTCGTTCAGGTAGAGGAAAAAGATACAATAGCAGATTCTCTTCTTGGTGGCATTGGTTTTGAAAATAACTATACCTATGATTTAGTAAACCAATATGTTGATGAACATGTTGTTGTAGATGAGGCAGAGATTATTGAGGCGATGCGTACCCTCTTTTATGAACACGGACTTGTGATAGAAGGAGGCGCTGCTGTTACCTTAGCTGCTATCCAATCAAGATTAGTAGATATTTCAGGCACTCACGTTGTGATGCCCTTAACTGGTCGTAATGTCGATTACGAAACGTATCTGAAGGTGATACAACATAGGGAGTAATAGAGATGAATATGGATCCAATACTTATACTGAACGAAAAAGAATTAACAGAAAATGTAAAGCTCGATCTCAGATTAATAGAAGAAATAGAGAAAGGGTTTTTAGCTCTTTCAGAAAAGAAAGCAACAGTTCCTCCTATCATGATGTTGCCAGTTCCTGCTTTAGACGGAGAAGTGGATATTAAAAGTGCCTTTGTGCATGACATGCCATCCCTTGCAGTGAAGATTGCTTCTGGGTTCTTTAAAAATCCTGATCTTGGCCTTCCAAGTCAATCTGGCCAAATGTTAGTGATTAGTACACAAACAGGAATGCTACAAGCTGTCTTATTAGATAATGGATATTTAACCCAAATCAGAACAGCCGCAGCTGGGGCAATTGCTGCAAAGTATTTTGCAAAAGAAAATGTAGAGAATGTTGGAGTAATTGGTTGTGGCGTACAAGCACGTTACCAGATGCAAGCTTTAAAATTAGTGAGAGATTATAAAAAGATCTATATGTTCAGTATCGACACAGATGAGAGAAAAAAGCTTTGTGGATGATATAAAACAATCACTAGGTATTGATGTTGTTGTTGCTCAAAGTGGTGAAGAACTTGCAAAGCACTGTGACATCGTTGTCACTACAACTCCTTCTCGTAAAGCATACTTCTCTCCTGAGTGGATTCATCCAGGACTCCATATCACATCTATGGGGAGTGATGCTGAAGATAAGCAGGAATTATAATGCAAAAGTATTTGAAAAAGCAGATATTATCGCATGCGATCTCATTTCTCAATCTACACGTTTGGGAGAACTCAGAGTTCCGATGGCAGGCGGAATTATCAAAGATATCACACAGGTAAGAGAGATTGGGGACGTTATTGGTGGTAAGAAAAAAGGAAGAGTGAACGATAAGGAAGTAAGTGTATGCGATTTAACTGGAGTAGGGGTTCAAGATACAGTTGTTGCAGTAATGGCCTACGAAATTGCTAAAAAGAAATCCTTAGGTATTACCATCGATAGATAGGAGAGAGAACATGAAAAAGCTTCCTTTTACTCAAGAAGAATATAACCGACGAGTGAGACTTGTCAAAGAGGCGATGGATAAAAGAGGTATCGAGCTGCTATTAGTCTTAGATCCCTCTCACATGAACTATTTATCTGGATTTGATGGATGGTCATTTTATGTTCATCAAGGCCTTGTGATTAGTCTAAAAGAAGAACACCCTATCTGGTTTGGTAGAATGCAAGATTCTAATGCTGCAAGAATGACCACCTATCTGCCTGAAGAGAACATTCTAGGATATAAAGATGAATATGTTCAATCTCGTTATATCCATACTATGGAATTTGTCGCTACTATCTTAAAAGGAAAGGGAAACACCTTAGCAATAGAAATGGACGGCTATTGGACAAATCCAAAGATGTACCTTACATTGCAAAAAGAACTCCCATATATGACGATTGTCGATGCACATAATCTAGTTGGCTGGGTAAAAACAATCAAAGTAGATCAAGAAATCAGCTACATAAAAGAAGCCGGAAGAATTACAGTTAATGCAATGAATACTGCCCTAGATAACATAAGAGAAGGGGTGAAAGAAAGAGAAGTCGCAGCACTCGTTTCGGCACAGCAAATTCGTGGAACTGACACCTATGGAGGAGATAGTCCTGCAATATTTCCAATTATTCCAAGTGAAATGAGGACAAGTAGCGCTCATCTTACCTACTCATTGGATAGAAGTTACAAAAAAATGATGTTGTACTGTTAGAACTAGGAGCAGCTCGCTATCATTATCATGCACCACTAAGTAGAACTCTCTACATTGGAGAGCCTCCAAAAGATTTACGCCATGTGAGTGAAGTAGTAGTAAATGGGTTACAAAAGACATTATCACGAATAGGTCCTGGAGTAACTGCAGAAGAGGTAGAAGCTATATGGAGAGAACAATTGGTAGGAACTGGTATAGAGAAACCCTCTAGAGTAGGGTACTCATTTGGCCTTGCATTTGTTCCCGACTGGGGAGAACATACTGTCTCTTTAAGACCCTCTGATAAAACAGTACTGCAAAAAGGAATGACTATCCACTTCATGCCAGGAATTTGGCTCGACACATACGGTTTTGAATGCAGTGAACCATTCTTGGTAACTGAACATGGATGTGAAAAGATTATTGAATATCCACAAGAATTATTCATCGTGTAGAAAAAAGGGAGGAGAAATCCTCCCGTAACTATGTAAGAAGATGATATAAGTTAACCCTATCTTTACAAAAGCATATATCAAAGATTCCTAAAAACGTTGTACAATGAGATAGTCATATAGGATATTAAGGGTTCTATATGTTCTAGATAACTATGTTAAAGGAAGGATTTGTATGGAAAAGAGTGCAACTACATATATGGGATTAGAGTTAAAGAACCCGATAATTGTCGGTTCTTCTCCTCTTACTTCTACTCTAGATGGACTTAAAAAATGTGAAGATGCCGGAGCTGGAGCCGTTGTAGTAAAATCTATATTTGAAGAACAAATCGATAGCCAATCAGCTCAGATGATAAAGCAAAGTAGCGACTATGTTGCACATGCAGATGGAAAAGATTTTATTGAAGAAGCTTCACGCAATTTTTATATCGATAATTACCTTAATCTTGTTGATAAAGCAACAGATGCCCTAGATATTCCAGTAATTGCAAGTGTGAACTGCAGAAGTCTTGGAAGTTGGGTTGATTACGTAGATCGTTTCAGTGCCATTGGAGCAGATGCATTAGAGATTAATCAATATATCCTCCCATCTAATATGAAGACCGATAGTGAAGAAATAGAGAGTGAATATTTTGAAGTTGTTTCTTCGTTGAGGGAAAAAACCACCTTGCCCATTTCTTTGAAAATAGGTCCTCATTTCTCTTCACTTGCTTATATGATAAAGAAATTTGATAATATGAATATTAATGGATTTGTATTATTTAATCGTTTTTATCAACCAGATATAGACATCAAGAAGATGGAATTAAAACCTAAAGTGAATTTTTCCAATCCTAATGATTATGGTCAGGCTCTACAATGGAGTGCCTTACTCAGTGCTTATCTTAATGGTGATATCTGTGCTTCTAATGGTGTTCATGATGGAGAAGCACTTATTAAGCTTCTTCTAAGCGGAGCTAAGGCAGTACAAATTGTTACAGCTGTATTAAAACAGGGATTACCTGTCATTAATGAAATGCTCAGCGTGCTAGATAATTGGATGGATGCAAACAATTATTCATCCTTTGTAGACTTCAGAGGGCTCCTTGCTCATAAGCGACTTGATCAGCCTGCTGTGTGGGAAAGAAGCCAATATATGAAGTCTCTTAATGTGGAGTTTTAACATATGGATAAATCTTTATATACAGACATTGCCCCTTATAGTGGCCAAGATGTCTTAGATGCTATTGCTAGATTAAAAGCATATCCCAAGTTTTTAGCAAACATGGGAGAAGTTTTATATGCAGGCAATATCATAAAAACAAAATGGAAGAGTCATCAAATGAAGGAACAAATTGTTCCTCTTCTTGATCAAATATCTTCCTATGATGATTTTCAACGTCTTATCACCGCAGGAGTCTTTCTTCCGACTGTGATGAGAAATTCAATGACGAATTTTACCTTTAGTGGTGAAGAACATCTAAATAGAGAAACTCCATACCTCTTTATCTCAAACCATAGAGATATTGTCTTGGATTGTGCGCTGTTAGATTATGCATTACTAGAATCAAAACTCCCTATCTGTGAAATGGCTATTGGCGATAATTTACTTGTAAACCAATTCACTACAGATATGTTTAAATTAAATGGGGGAGTAACCGTAAAAAGAAACCTCCCAATTAGAGAACAGTATAAGGAGTCTCTTCATCTCTCTCGTTACTTTGTAGAGCTTATTAGAGAAGCAAAACAATCTATATGGGTAGCTCAACGAAGTGGGCGAACAAAAGATGGAATAGATACAACAAATCCAGCAATTATTAAAATGCTCTATCTTAGCTTTAAAAATTCTGGCATTTCTTTTAGTGAGCTTATAAAGTCCATGAATATTGTTCCTGTTGCAATTTCTTATCAGTATGATCCTAACGATATCAACAAAGGAAGAGAAGAAGTTTCAAGACGATTACATGGAACCTATACGAAAAAGAAGTATGAAGACCTTGTAAATATGCTTCGAGGACTCAGAAGATTCAAAGGAAATGTTCATATCCATTTTGGGAAACCTCTTAAAGAAGATTATGAGACAGCTAATGACGTTGCCTTAGAAATAGATAGACAAATTCATATAGGATATCGATTACACGATACAAACTATTTTGCCTATGACCTCCTTCAAGGACCAACAAGATTTACTGATAAATATAAGAACCTTAATACAAAACAATTCTTAGCACGCTATAAAGGATTATCAGAAGATTTAAGTAAACGTATTTTACGTAGTTATGCAAACCCTGTAGTAATGCAAATGGAAGCTTTAGGGATGTGATGAAAAGAAGACCTTTTCTTCTTATCATATTCCTATGCTTGCTTGTCTCATGTTCAGTGAAAGAAGATGTTTCTATTGACTCAATTACTATAAAAGAAGTACGCGCCATAACAACTCTAGATGGATTGGATATATCTCAACAAGGATTGTTCGTTACTATTTCATCACTTGATTTTGATGTGAATCAGAATTATGAAATCACTATTTCATCTCCATTGGAAAAGTATTCCTGGCATGCAAAGGATTCCCCTGTGGAAAAAGATACCATCCCTTCAATCCTTCTTAAAGATCTCTTCATGCCACCTCATATTCAATTCCCATCTGGAATCTATACACTCGAAATTCTTCAAGAAGATACTTCTTTTATAAAAAGTCATTTTGAATATACCCAGAGCAGTAACTTCATAAAGTTGGAACCTATAAATATTACATTTGAAGAGCGTGATGGAACCTTTTATGTACAGCTATTACCTGAGTTACAAGGAGATGTTGTTATTGATTTCTATGATGCTTCACACACTATGTTGTTAACTCTTCGGGATGTATTTACTCATGAGAAATTGAATGATGAGTCCTTCAGGAACTCTGTAGATAGAATCATCGTTCAAGTAGATGATAAAGATATCTACAGGATAGTACTTTAAACGATTCGCCCTACACTAGAAAAAAGTTGTTCTCGTGTAATTTCTATTACAAAGTTTCTTCCGTGAGGGCACACAGGATAGGTAAGGGCAAATACTTTTTTAATAAGTGCAATGGCTTGTGAATCATCAATACTATCTCCATCTTTTATTGCTGCTTTGCATGCAGTATTTGCATAGAGAAGCTTATGCAGTTCTTCTATGTTTCCACCACTATATGATTGAATTGAGGAAATAATATCTTTTTCAAGCATTTTGTAATGAGGAACAATAGCTGTGAGGGACCACAATAAATCGCTAATTCGCTCAATATGTATACCAAATTCTTCATACCAGTTACTGTGTTCCTGCAAGAAAGTATCAATGCTCCTCTCTACTTCAAATTCTATTGGTATCATGAGAGGTTGACTCCCTTTTTGAGAACGAAGTTCATCATAGAGGATTCTTTCATGTGCTGCATGTTGATCAATGAGAAAGAGGGAAGATTCTTTTTCAACAAGCAAAAAGAGAGAAAAACCTGCCCTACGTATCTAAACTGTGTAGGATCTGTCACTGTGACAGTAGAAACACTCTCTTTATCTTTTTGTTCTTCTCTTTTTTCTCTAAGACACTTTTAGCTCTAGAAAACCAATCTTTTTCCTTCTCTATTGGATCACTTTTATAATCATAACTTCTACTATGCACCCCTTTGGGGGTGTGACGATTATTATCATATTCATCATATAAGTGTTGCTGAATTAAAGAACCTTTGACTAAAGGTCTTGTTGTACTTGTATGTTCGTTTGAAAGAAATTGTTTAATCATCGTAACTACTGCGTGGTGAATTTCTGCTTTGTTTCTGATTTTCACTTCTCGTTTAGCTGGATGGATATTGAAATCGACGAGGGATGGATCTACTGTTACAAAAAGATAGCAGTAAGGATACGCTCCCCCTGGTAAAAACGGGTCATACCCATAGGTCACTGCTTGAGTGAGGGCATATTCATCAACAATTCGATTATTAATATATATGTTAATGTATTTTTTATCATTTCGATATACATCTTCTTTTGTTGCAACTGCGTAGAGGGAGAAAGAGGCAGCACTATAGACCATTTCAATGAGGGAAGAAGGATACACTTCCTTATGAGTTTTTAATACATCCAATACTCTTCCTTTTGCATCTGTGATTGGAAGATCTACACTCAAAGCCCCTTTATGATACATCTGAAAGGCAATATGAGGAAAAGCAACAGCTTTTCAGTTAATGCAATTTTTGCCATTCTTGCTTCAGCTGTCCCGGTCTTTAAAATGTTCTTCTAGCAGGGATATGGCAAATAGGTGTTTTACTTCTATAACAGTTCCTTTATCAGGTCCCCAGGAATTACCTTTCCTATAGTTCCATTATCGAAAGTAATACTAGCTCCTATTTCCCCTTTTTGAGTACTTTTTATTGTTAATACAGCACCAGCAGCAATAGAGTAAAGAGCTTCACCACGAAATCCCATAGTCATGAGAGATTCTAAGTCTTCTAGTTTACTTACCTTGCTTGTTGCATGAGAGTGAGCACAAAGAGGGAGATCTGCCGGATTAATACCACTACCATCATCAACAACAATGAGTTGTTCAATTCCTCCATCAACCAGTTCAACACTGATATGAGTAGCTCCTGCATCAATAGAGTTGTCTACAAGCTCTCTTACAATAGAAGCTGGTCTATCTATTACTTCACCTGCTGCAATTCTCTGTGCAACGATTTCATCTAGTATGTGTATCTTATTATCACGTATCATAGAAGATATCATAGCAGAAAAAAGGGTCTCCTGCCATGAGGAAACCCTTTATCAACATACTATTTATGTTCTAGAAAATATTAATATTTGCTCCAAGAGTTAACATTGGAGTTGTTGTTCCAATTGTTGACCCATTGTAGGATCCGTCACTGCTAAATGAGGTGTATGTTCCAATTTTCGCATTCAAGTCAATGTTTCCAGTTTGTACACCTAATGAAACTCCTACTAAACTATTATTACTAAGAACAAAAGTTTTAGTTCTATCAACAATTGAATCTGTTGAGCTAAGGAATGTCTTAGTTGCATCTAAGAATCCTCTTCTTGCGTATTCAACTCCAATTTTGAAATTCTTTACATCAACACTCATTCCAACATTAAGAAGGTCTTCTGTTTCAATTAATGCAAAACTAGAAGTGAGGGGCAACATATAAGAAGCGTGTACATCGAGTGCTTTTCCTTCATAGGAAGTTTCAACTGATGCGCTATATGTTCTTCCAGTACTTGTGCTGATATTCGTCCATTGAGCATCAAAAGAATCAATAATGTCTTCTCTTTCACGAGTGTAGAACGAGTTGTACATTCCAAGAGAAATCGCACCTTCTTGGGTAGCAGCTATCACATTAAGGGTAAATTTATCGAAGGTTGAAAGAACTCCAGCACTTAACAGGTAGTTATTAAATCGTCCTAAGAATTCAGGAACAGATGAGTTATACAGCATCTGTGTAATACCATTAGTTCTATCATATCCAACTAGAGTAGAGAAACCACCGTATAGAGCTATTGAACTATTCTCTTTATTAAGTAAAGGTAGTGTGCCATCTAAGGTAGTAACAACATCTAATTGTTTATCACTAGTTTCAAATTTTGCACTTACTATACCACTGAGATTTAATTCAGCTGCCCACTTCTTGAAAGGACTAATTCCAATACGCATTGAGGAGAGTTGGAAACTTGTAAGATCATTAACGAATAGATCTATATCAAAGACTTTCGAATCATAATTCGCCACCATTGAGAGTTTATTTTGTAATGTACCATCAACAGCTGTATCCATTGATCTAATAACTGTTCCCATTGAATAAGTTTGACTCTTATTAACACTAATGAAGTTAGATCCATCAGGGTTTCCAATCTGGAAATGATCAACCAATCCAAAAACGTCCGTTGCTATATCAAAGATTGGAGCGAACAGACCACCTAAACCACTACCAAAACTAAATGGTGATGTTGGGAAATGATAATACAAATCTGCAGCATCAGCATCGAAGGTAATCTGAGGTCCAACTCCGAAGCTAAAGTTTCCCTTACTCATTGTGAGTAAAGGAGTGATGGATAGATAGTTTTCATCAGCACCACTTGCAAATAGACGAGTATATGAAGTCCCTATATCAAATGAATAGGAGAGGGCTTCATCATTCTTTTCTTTTCTTATAGCAGTCTCTGCCATCTCTGATCCAAGATCTATTGAAGAACCAATTGTAAGGTTAGACGTACCATTCTGTAAGAACGATAGATCTGCATATATACTAAATGGTCCAGAAGTATATGAACCAGAAATATAAGGTGATGCAATACCTGCTTCATTAATGAACGTATATGCATCATCTAAGAATCCACCATCGAATGCAAAGAGTTCACTTAAACTACTTATTACACCATATTTTCTGAGACCTGCTTTTGCACTAAAGTAATCTCCTGTATAACTGATTCCCGCGACGAGGCTATCACCAGTTCTTGTGGGGAATGCATTGAGAGGGATAATTGTTGAAAAGTTTTGTTCAAATGGGATGTAATAACTTACATCAAACCCAAAACGGTCTGAAGAATACTTTGTTGAAATACCAGCTAACAATTGAATTCCAGTATCTTGAATGATTCTTTGCCCACTATAATAACTATCGTTAATTGAACCATACACCATAAGAGGATCAGAAGCATTAAATGCAGATCCTATTAATGAGATATTCCACTTAGGTGTATTCATCTCGATTCCACCAGTGACTTGGAAGTTCGGGAATTTAGAACTAAATCCAGCACCAGCTGAGTTATACATTGGTGTAATACTGAATGGAGCTGCATCAACAGTTGTTGTTGCTCCACCAAAGAGAGATAATTGGAAAGTACGTGTATTTTTCACTAACCAAGAAGCATCAACGGTAGGATAAAGAGTCACATCATCGAATGAACTATTTGTATTAATTACAGACCCAACTCCTATTTCAAAAGCTGAACCAATATCGAACGACAATCTTAGTGCGGCATTCTGTGTGTTTCCTGCATACAAGTTAGTAAGATACATATCATCAAAGAATGTTTGGATGCCTACAATTCCTATCTTCATGGAACTATAAAGACCCATGTTTTCATTTTCTGGACCACCTGTTGGGGTATAATTGTTTATAATAAATCCATTATTAAAAGTGATAGGAGTCACATCATCCATTTGGATAAATAGATTATCTCCAGCTTCTCCATAGTAGAAGTAATCAACAAATCTAAGAGAACTTCTTAAGGTTCCTAAAAGGCCACTTTCTATATTAAGGTTTTCAGCATTAGCTCCAAATGGATCTAAAAGAGAACCATCAGTGAGATAGAAAGCTTGGAGACCTAAACGAAGTTTTTTAATCTGAAGGTATGGGTTAACAGATATGCCTACCTTTATAGCATTGTTTTCTAATACATCTGTTTTAGTAGCAATAAATGATGTTTTTACACCAAATGCATTTTTAGGGGCTGGCGGTGTTGCACTAGTAGTAATTCCTTGTTGTGGTTGAATAGCCAAAGGACTTACTTCTTCCTTCTGCTCTTCTTCAACAGCTACATCTACTACGGGTTCTTCCACTTGAGGTGTTGCCTCTTTCTCAACTTCTTCAACAGCTACTTCAACTACGGGTTCTTCTAATTGAGGAGAGACTTCTTCAACTGCTACACTTTCTTCTGTTTGAGAAGGAACTTCTTCAATCTCTTTAATCTCAGGCAAAGACTGATTGAGAGAAGCAATGAAAGCTGCAACATTCTCATCTTGTGGGATTGAGGTAATATTAAATGATTGAGCTAAAGCTGAATTTTCTGGGGATGCTACATCATCTTTAGTGATTACAAAAGATGAAACTGCATCAACTGTGTCATTTACAATCGTCAGTTCAACAACACCAACAGATGTAAGTTTTTCGCCAGCTTGAACGATTAGCGTAGAATCAACTTTCTGTGATCCACTTCCATATTTACCATCAATAATCAAATCAATACCACTAACATTTGAAGCAATCTGTTCTGCAGTATATACACTAGAAGGAGTAAGATTCCCTAATAGAACCACATAATCTGCTTTACTAGCTACTTCATCAACTAATAATTGTCCTCTAGTAACATAGTTTTCTGGATAGAAAGATATTTCTTCAAAATCTTGTTCTGGGAAGCTAAGGCCAATAACACCAACACTAAACCCATCAAGGTCATAAATGCTATATGGAGTAAATAAGATATCTCCTGATTGATTCGTTACGTTTGCAGCAAGGACATCTAGATAATTATTTCTTTTGCTAATTCAGCACCTTCAATAAGGCGATCAATTCCAAAGGCATATTCAGCAGTACTTGGGCTAATTGCATCATAACCAAGTATTTGATAAAGAGTTGCTGTATCAAGTCCTCTATTCATATTGGCAATTTCTGAACCACTCAAACTATTCCCTGCATCAACAAGAAGTGTTCTTGGATGAACATTCTCATTCCATGTTAGGAGGGTTGCAAAAGTTGGATATGGAATTGCACTATCATTAAGAGCACCAAATGCATCATTGGTATGAATAATATATACATTAAAGACTTCATCCACAGGCTCAACTACAGGTTCAACAACTTTAGGTTCAACAACTTTAGGTTCAACAACTTTAGGTTCAACAACTTTAGGTTCAACAACTTTAGGTTCAACAACTTTAGGTTCAACAACTTTAGGTTCAACA
>LQAH01000092.1_pt1 | contig 30725 bp, 33 predicted proteins | sample 1535791 | NCBI WGS metagenome assembly LQAH01 (sample SAMN04331585, study PRJNA305678) | bioreactor metagenome | isolation source: bioreactor_4 inoculated with Wadden Sea sediment 2nd replicate of a... | place: Germany:Bremen
AAGATTCAAAACCCGACTAAGGAAACTGGTCGGGTTTTTTTTGTTGAAAAGTGTCGGTAAACTTAACAGTGCAGTGTAGCTGTCAAATAACTAACGTTAAAACAGTGGGTTGATGAGTTGGCATTAAAATAGCATTTGCAATTGATTAAATTTTATATCTCTGCGGAGGGAAGGAGTTGGAAATGAAAAAAATAATCTTGATCTCAATATTGATGGTGAGTGTGCTTTTTGCTGGTCATGCGTTCGCTACACCCATGTCTTACTGGTCTGTCGTATCGGATGATGCGGAATTTACTTTATTGAGTCCTGACTCAAATCTGGAGTTCGGGCTGTTTACCGTTGAGGATTTCAATAATGCGGATTCAAATACGGTTGAATTGACCTCTATCTTTGGTGCAGGAACCCCCGCTTTTGCTTCCGCCCAGATTTTCGCCACTGACTGGAACGTTTTTGGGTTTTACGTGAAAAATGTCGCCAACAGCAGAATCTGGCTTTCTGACGCTGATTTGGTTAACGCTTCGAGTGGTGATCTGGTCGGATTGTCGGTACGTAATGATACCGACCGTCTGCAGATTTCTCCGCTGTACAACCTGGCAGGTGATTTAATTGAAAATGCATGGGATATTTCATTCACCAGAACCGATGGTGAGACCGTCCGCTTGCTGAGTCGTGTGGACGATGTTGCTCCGGTACCAGAGCCTGCAACTCTGCTTCTTCTTGGTTCTGGCCTTGTCGGGCTTGCTTTCATGAAACGTCGTAAAAAGTAATATCTGAAGTTAGGTTGTTGATATTATTTAAAAAGGCAGAGCTGCTTGCTCTGCCTTTTTCTGTTTGATGTTAAAAAACCAACTGGCCTTGCAATTAATACGATATCTGATAGATTCTATTGACTTAAATTTACATTCAGTAGATCTTTAACTGGTTTTGGCGATCGTCCATTTTCCCATTAAATAACAGGTGTTTTCGCATTGGCAGGGGTTATGAAAAAAATCTGATTATATTCATCATACTGTTTTCCTGGCTGCATGCAGCGGCCAGTCCAAGGAAGAGCTTGTTCAGGAAGGCGACCAGCTAAAAACAGCTGGCAACTATCGCGGTGCGATTGTCCTTTATAAGAACGCCCTTGAAAAGGATGTTAATTACCTGGATGCGCGTTTGGGGTTGGCCAATGCCTATCTTGACGGCGGAAATTTTGATCGCGCTGAAAAAGAGTTTCAAAAACTCTTGCTCCAGGATCCATCCCGGACGGAACTGCTGTTGAAACTCGCAGCGATTCATATTCAGCAGAAAAAGCCCGAGCAGGCATTGCTTGATCTCGATAAATATCATTCAGAAATAGTGAATCTGTGGATTCTCTCGTCCTCTACGGCCGGGCTCATGGGGCTGCAGGTGATTTGGACTCTGCAGAAAAACTATTCAATCAAGCCCTTTCCTTAGACCCTCAGGCGATCGATCCACGCCTGAACCTGGCCAAGGTTTATCTGCAGTGGAATGATCTTGTCAAAGCGAGTGTCTATCTGGATGACATTCTGTCTCTGACCACTGAAAATATACCCGCTTACTATATGCTTGCCTCAATCAAGTCAAGGCAGGGAGATCGACAGGCTGCCCTTGATGTGTATCAGAAGTTGCTCGGCGCAGATGAAAGACAACTGGAAGCACTCTATATGTCGGGAATTTTACAGATCGATCTCGGTGACATCGATGCTGCCCTGTCTTCAATAAGCAAGATAAAAACGTTGTTCCCCGGTCAAGCGGAAGGTTCGCGTCTTGAAGGGATGTTGCTTTATCATCAAAACGATTTTGAGAAGGCAAAGGTTGTACTGGAAAACTCTCTTCAGCAACAGCCGCACATTCTCTCTTACTTTTTTCTTGGATTAAGTTACTTCGGCCTTGAACAGTATGAACTCGCATTGAATCAATTTCAAAAAGCTCTTGATCTAAGCCCCGAATTCGAGCGCGCCAGGATTCTCGTTGCGATGACATTGTTGAAACAAAAACGTCTCGATGACGCCACAATTGAAATACAGAGGGTCCTCGGAGCCTCTCCTGAAAATGCCTACGCTCACAATGTCCTGGGCAGTATTTTACTGGCGGCCGGGAAGTATGATGAGGGAATGGCAGAGCTGGAACGTGCGACTGAGATTGATCCCGGTCTCGCTGATGCTCATGTGAAACGCGGACTTTTCCATTTGGCTCAGGGGCAAAGCTTATCCGGTGAGTCTGATTTGCGTAAGGCAATTCAAGCAGCGCCTGAAGTGATGAACAGCCGATTAATGTTGGTCACACACTACCTGCGCCAGAAAAATTATTCTGAAGCTATTCAGTTATTGCAGGAGGGGATGACCGGAACACAGTCGGATGCCTTGCTGTATAATTACCTTGCAGCCGCTTATTTTTCACAGAAAAAGATGGATCTGGCTCTGTCCTCTTTGGACAGTGCCAAGCAGATGGATCCGGATTATCTGACACCCTACTTTAACCGCGCGTCCTATTTTGCTTCGCAATCAGAGTATGCACAGGCTATCGCTGAGTACAAACAGGTGCTCGGGCGTGACAGCGGTAATTTGAGAGCTTTGTTGGGGCTGGCGGCGACTTACAAAGTCTCAGGCGACCAAGAGGCCGTTGAAAAGACCTACGAACAGGTTGAGTCCAGCGGATCAGTGAGTGGTTTGTTGCTGCTGCTCGACATCAGATTGAGAAAAGAATATTGACGCTGCCTATCAGATTGTTGAACGTGGACTGCAGATCCACAACAGTGCGGCTGAATTGATTGAGTTAAAGGGACTCCTGTCTCTGCAAAAGAAAGACTTCAATAGTGCGGAGGGTGCTTTCGTTCAATTATCAGGCGTATTCCCTGAGCGTGGGAATTCGTTGCTGGTGAGGTTGTATCTCATCAGTGGTCAGAGTGAAAAGGCCCAACTGCTGGTTGACGGTTTGCTGAAGACAGACCATACGTTGGATTACCCCTATCTGCTCGCCTCTGGACTGTTTATGACTGCCCAGAAGGAGGCGGATGCTCGCACAGTCCTGGAAAAAGGAATCGCGGCAGTTGAAAAGCCTCAAAGGTTACAGATGCAATTGGGGCAACTGTACGAGCGCAACGGAGAGCTACAGAAGGCCGAGCAGATTTATCAACGCGTTACTCAGGGGGCCCCACGTTTTTCACCCGCTTATTCTTCCCTTGGACTCATTTACGAAAAGCGCGGTCGCAAAGGTGAAGCCCTGGATTTTTATAAGCAATCAATCAGCTTTGATCCTCGAAATATTTCCGCTTTAAACAACCTTGCCTATCTGCTTGCTGATAACTTCGGCGAGGCTGAAGAGGCCCTGGATTATGCCATGCGGGCGTACCGGTTGCAGCCCAATGATCCCCGTATTATGGATACCCTGGGGTATGTCCTGGTGAAAAATGGACGTTCTGAAGAGGCTGTCAATCTTCTGGAAAAAGCACATGAACTTTTGCCCGAGATCGCTGCCGTTACACTTCATTTAGCGCAAGCCAAGTTAGCCTCCGGTGACCGCGATGAGGCGAGGGCGCTGTTGGATCAGGTGATAAAAAATGGTGACGACAAGGAGCGAAAGCTCGCTGAAGACCTTTTAAGGAAGAGTTAACGGAAACCGGAATGATTCGACCCAAATACCTCATAATGGCTGCCGACCTTCTGCTGGCATACTGTGCGCTGCTCACGGCGTACCTGATCCGTTTTTTCACTGTCGAGAGTTTGCAGGACGTCTCATATGGCGGCCCGTTGCGCCTGCTTCTTTATCTGGCGGTCATTTTCTTCTCAAGCTATTTTTTTGAGCTTTACGAAAAACAACATTTTTCCAATAAACGCTTCCTTGCTTACCGGATTCCTGCTGCGGCTGTTCTCTCTTTTTTGATTCTGTCGGCAGTTTTTTATCTGTTCCCGCATTCTCAATTCGGCAGGGGAGTGCTTTTATAAGTTTATTGATCTCAGGATTATTTCAGGCGGGATTGCGGCTGCTGCTGCTCAAATTTGCCAACCGTGCCCAATTTGCAACCAAAATATTGATTATTGGTGCTGGTGAGTTAGCGCAGCAGGTTGCAGACTTGGTGGAGATGGATGACAATCCTCACAGTTATGTTCGATTTGTCTCTTGTACGGACCGGGAGCCATTGGTCGATAAGGAATTGGTGGTCGGCAAAATTCAGGATATCGACGAGATCGTTAAAAATTACAAACCGCAAAAAATGGTGATTGCCCTTAAAGAGAGGCGTGGCAATTTGCCTTTGAAGGAATTTATGCACAGCAAGCTGCGTGGGATTGAAATTCTTGACGCCGTCAGCTTTTTGAGAGTGAAAAGCAGTGTTTGATGGTCGAAGGGATGCAACCCAGCGCGTTTATCTATACGCAGGGGTTCAGAATGACTCCCTTCATGCGCAGCTACAAAAGGATTTACGATATTATTTTTTCCTGTATCGGATTGTTTCTTTCGGCGCCCCTTTTTCCGGTTTTGGCTGTACTGATCAAGCTGGATTCTCAGGGACCTGTTTTTTTTAAGCAGTTGCGGGTCGGGGAGATGGAGACCGAGTTTTTTGTCTATAAGTTCAGAACGATGGCACAAGATGCGGAAAAAAACACCGGAGCTGTCTGGGCTCAGAAAAATGATCCAAGAGTGACTCAGATCGGTCAATTCATGCGTAAAACCAGGCTGGATGAAATACCTCAATTATACAATGTCTTGCGCGGTGACATGAGTTTTATCGGTCCCAGACCGGAACGCATGCCCTTTGTCGAGCGTTTGAAGGAGACAATCCCTTTTTATTCAACCCGTCATCTGGTCAAGCCCGGTGTGACAGGTTGGGCTCAGGTCTGTTACCCCTATGGTGCTTCAGATGAAGATGCCCTGGAAAAATTACGTTACGACCTTTATTACATCAAAAATTATTCTGTTTTTCTCGATTTTCGAATAATTATCGATACGATTCGTGTCGTAACCTCAGGCTTTGGAGGACGATGATTTTGAAACCAATGAGATACTTTGTCTTTCTGTTTCTTGTGTTTCTGGTGGCTGGTCCCTTTTCGGCACTGGCCGAGGACTATAAAATTGGAAAGGCGACAAGTCTCGAGGTCTCTGTGTGGGGTGTTCCCGAGATGAGCCGTACTGTTTTGTGCGTCCTGATGGAAAGATCACTCTACCCGCCGTCGGAGATGTTGTCGCCGACAGGGTAACGCCCGTGGATCTGAGTAAGATCGTCGCTGAAAAAATGAAGGAATATATCAAACAGCCGATTGTGACGGTTTCGGTTCAGCAGATTCAGAATAACCGTGTCTATATCACCGGCAGCAGCGTGTCGCGTGTTTATGATATGACGAAAGAAACAACACTGCTGAAGCTTTTGAGCGAAATGGGTGACCTGTCCTCTGTTGACCTGAGGAGAGCTTACCTGTCCCGTAACGGGAAACGGATTGCCACTGATGTTACGCACTTTACTACGAAGGGGAGATGGAGCAGGACTTGCAGCTCAAAGCCGAAGATATTCTTTTTATCCCCAGTAATCATTTGAATCTTGTCTATGTTCTTGGAGCCGTGACCAATCCGCAAAACCTTCAGTTTTACGAAGGGATGAAGGTTATGGACGCCATTCTGGCCGCCGGTGGCTTTACCGAATTCGCCAAGGAAAACACTGTGGTCGTGATTCATAAGGATGAGACGCGGCAGCGTATTGATTTGAAAAAGGTGACCAAGGGGAAAGACATCTCGGCCAACATCAAACTGCTTCCAGGTGATTATGTTGTTGTTGAAGAAAGCTTGTTTTAGGGTGGTTTATGCAGAATTTTAAAGAAATATTCCGTTATCTCAGGGCCCTGTACCGCTATCGCTACCTGGCGACATTCGTGGCTCTTGCGTGATGACGGCAATTGGTGCTTACAGTTTTACTTTACCCAAGCGATACAGTGCCGATACGACTGTGTTCATTGAGAGAAATGTTATCGATAGTCTGGTTCGCGGGATTGCAGTATCGCCCGATATCAATGACCGCATTCGCGTCCTGCGCTACGCCATCCTGAGTCGTGACCTCATTACGAAGACTCTTGAGGAAATCGATTCCGATATCTTCACGAAATCTGCCGGAGAACAGCAAACTTACATATCGAAATTGATCGACAGGATCAACCTTCGGATCAGAGGGAAGGAGCTGTTTACTGTTTCTTTAGTCGATCAGGACCCCAGATTCGCTCAACAGTTCGTCAACACCCTGGTCGGTAAGTATGTGCAGGAAAATATTTCTGCTAAAAGAGATGAAACCTATGGCGCCAATCGGTTCTTACAGGAACAGATTGCCACCTTTAAATTAAAGCTTGAAGCGGCGGAAGATAAAATAATCGATTTCAGGAAAAAGAACGGGGTCTATTTCTCTGTCGATGAAGGTGCGACTCTTGCCAACATCCGCCAGATCGAAGGACAGATTGAAGAGCTTGAACTGAACCAGGAAACTTTGATTGCCCGGAAAAATCAGATCAAAGAGCAGTTGGTTGAAATACCTGAAACGATCGATATGGTCAGCCAGTCGTCTGCTGAGGGAGGGCGTTTGGCCGAGATGGAACGCGGCTGGCCAACCTGTTGCTGCGCTATACGGATAACTACCCTGAAGTCATCAGATTGAAGTCAGAAATTGAAAACCTGAAACAGCAGCTGTCAAAAACCGCGCCCCAGGATCAGGAGAACGGTCGCACCCGTTTGACCTCATTGAATCCGTTATATCAGGAATTGCAAAGTCAGGTGTTTGAAATTGATGCCGAGCTGTCATCGCTGGCGGCACGGAAGCTCAATTTTCAGAGGACAATCGCCAAGCGTGAAAAGGAACTGCAGGATGTTCCTGCCACGAGGAAGGAACTCGGCCTTCTCGTTCAGGAAAGAGATTCTGTCCGCAATATCTACAATGATCTTCTCGGTCGAATGAGTCAGTCCGAGGTGTCCAAGCAGATGGAGATTGGAAATAAAACAGCAACATTCCGTATTGTTGATGCCGCGGTGCTGCCCAAGGTTCCCGTCTCCCCCAATATGCTGAAGATGTTTCTTCTTGCCATTGCCGGTGGTATCGGTTGTGCTGTTGCCGTGGTCTATCTGCTTGAAAGTCTGGACAACCGTGTTCGTGATGTCAGTGTTTTTGAAGAGCTATCTCTTGATGTGTTGGCTGTCATACCGACAATCAAAGAACCTCAGCAGGTAAAGCGTCAACGGCGCAAAGATTTTTATCTGGCGACCTTTTGCAGTTTTTATTGCTGCTGTTTTGCCGCGGTGTTTGCCTATGAAATATTCATAAATAAAGGTTGATGGTCATGAGTCGTATTGAAGAGGCCTTAAAAAAAGTCTCCGGACAAAGAAAAGCGCCCCGGGAAGAGCGTGTTTTTGTCCCGGGAAAGCAGCATGCGGAACCAAAATTAAAAAATCCGATTAATCTGCTGTTGGATGTTGTCCCGCTTAAAATTTCAAATTTATTGCTTGCGACCGCGCATGAAGAAAAAACAAATGTTGTTGAAGAGTTTAATAAGCTGCGCTCGTCAGTGATTGCCTTGACAAAAGGTGAACGTTTTTTAAACACGCTTCTTGTCACCAGTACGGCCAGTGAAGAAGGCAAGTCGATGACTGCTCTTAATCTGGCGATCTCCTTGGCAAAGGAGCAGGACCATACCGTTCTTCTGGTGGATACCGATCTGAGGCGACCTTCGGTCCATAAATATCTTGAGATTGAGCCGGAGGTCGGATTGGTTCACTGCCTGCGCGATGGCGTTCCGCTTGAACAGGCTCTGGTGAAAACCGGCGTCGGGAAGTTGGTTATCCTGCCTGCCGGGGAGGCTATCAAGGACCCGCTTGACATGTTATCCTCAAACCAGATGAAAGCCATCGTTAAAGAGTTGAAAGATCGCTACCCGGAACGTTATGTGATCTTTGATACCCCGCCCGCACACCCTTTTGCCGATGCCAGTGTCCTTGCCGGGATAGTCGATGCCTGCCTGTTTGTCGTCCGGGAAGGTAAGGCGAATAAAGATGATTTATTGAAAGCTCTCGAAGAGTTCAAAGAGCATAACCTGTTGGGAATCATCTATAACGACGCTCACACATTCAGAAAAAATCAGGATTATTACTATTATTAAGCTCAGACTCTGCTCGGTTTGATGTTTGATTTGATTGTGTGTCAGGTTGTTTTACTGCACTTGAAAGGGGCAAAAAATGACAACGAAAAATAATATACTCCTGTCTATCGTGATTGGACTTCTGCTGATTTGCACGAATGCCTGGTCTGCATTTCAATTTCATCCCTACCTTACGGTGGGAGAGGAGTATAACGACAACATCGATCAAACGGCGAGCAACGAAGAGGAAGACTGGATCACAACCGTACAGCCGGGGTTCCTGTTGGAATATGACAACCGTTCTGTGGAGGCGAGTGTTGATTATTCATTGCTCTACCGCTTTTACAAGAATAACGACGAGGATAATCTTGACGAGTTTGAAGATGTTCAGCGAGCCGACGCTTCAGCCCTTTTTTTCAATGGACGGCCTTTCACGCTGAGGGTGTCTGAAGTTATCACGCGCGAAGCGCTGGATGAAAGGGATGATAACGATCTGTCGGACTCGAACCGTTCAACCCTTTATCACTTGACTGTTCTCCCTGAGTATGACCTGCGTTTAACCCCGACACTGTCTCTGGTTCTCGGTTACGGCTATGATCGTCTGGACTATGCCGAAACGGCTGGTAATGATTCAGAAGAGCACAGTGGACGGATTTCTCTGATGAAGACTCTGGCTTCAGCCGACGTTTATGCCCGCTACGTTTTACCCAGCATGAATCTGACGACGAAGAAGATTATGACCGTCAGGATTACACCCTCGGCACAATCTATCGATTAGGTGGAAGAACAACAATGACACTTGAAGGTGGATTCAGTGATGTTGAGTATGATTCCGGCTTTGAAGACGATACAACCCGCTGGCTGGTCGATCTGTTGTATCAGATGCGCGAGTCTGTCGCCCTGTTTGGATCCTATTCTCAGGACTTTACTTTATCCGCAACGGATGGGTTACGCAAAACCAGAGCAGCTGCGGTCGGTGCGTCGTATGAGCGAGAATCGTTCAATGCTTCGACAGAGTTGTTCTGGGATCAGTCCAGGTATGTGCGACAGGACCGTGAGGATAATGCTATTGGCGTGCGGTTTGACCTGTCCAAGCCTCTGGCCAGGAATTTAACGGCAAACTTCAATGCTGAGTATGAGCATGCCAGGTTTGATGAAAATAACGTAAAGGAAGATGTCGACAGAGTGACGCTGGGGACTTCCCTTGATTATGTTTACCGTCGCTTGACAGCATCTCTGGGATATCGCTATCGGGTCAATGAATCAGATATCGACACAAATGATTATACAAACAATATCGTTTCCCTGAGTGGAACAGTGCGGTTTTAATTTATGTATACAGATTTTTTCGGCCTGAGCGCCAAACCTTTTGAGCTGTTACCAAATCCCAAGTTTCTCTATTTAAGCAAGGGCCACAGAAAAGCCCTGAGCTATCTTCAATATGGAGTCCAGGAACACGCCGGTTTTACCTTGTTGACAGGTGAAGTCGGTTCGGGCAAGACGACGCTGCTACGCGATATCATCAACAAAATCAGTTCCGATACAACCCTGGCAATGGTGTTTAACACCCGTGTCGATGGGCAGCAGCTTGTTGCCCTGATCAATGAAGACTTTGGCCTGCCGACAGAGGGAAAAGACAAGGTTCAGCTGTTGACGGAACTCAACGATTTCTTCTGGAAGAAAACAGCGCGCAGCGGCGACCGATTATCATCATTGACGAGGCCCAGAACCTGTCGAGTGAAGCCCTGGAGGAGATCCGTCTGCTGTCGAACCTGGAAGCCGACAATTTTAAGTTGATGCAGATTATACTGGTTGGGCAGCCGGAGTTAAAACAGATCATAGGGCAACCCTCCTTGCGTCAGTTGCGTCAGAGAATCAGTATCAGCTGTCATCTGAACCCGCTTAACCGAGAAGAGACCGAAGAGTATATCTATCATCGCCTGGCGACGGTGGGAAACCGCGATTGTGTAACATTTCTTGATGGTGTCTTTGACATGATCTATAAATTCAGCGGTGGCATCCCGCGGCTGATCAATCTGATTTGTGACTTCCTTCTGCTTTCTGCTTTTGTTGAGGAGACGAAGGATATCGATATCGAGCTTGTCAAGGATGCCGTGAACGAGTTGTCCTTTGAAGAGTCCCGCATGCAGGATATGGAATTGGGCTTTGATCAGACCGTTCCACCGCGTGTGTCCAGCGCCCTGACCCTGGATGATCGGTTGGCCCGGATTGAGGAAAATTACGCCAAGCTCAACGCCAGCAGGTCAGAGAAGGAAGCGATTCTCGAACGCCTCTCGAGTCAGGGGAGTATTCTTGAATATCTGATTAACCAGCAACAGAGTCAGTTCGGCCAGTTTGAAGATCAACTGAAAAAGATATCGGCCCAGATTGACCGTTTACGACAGGCGATTCTGGTTGAAAAGAAAAATACTGAGCATCAGGAACCTCTGGTGCTGGACCCGCAGATTGAAAATCGGTAAACCCTGCGGGCAGGATCTGTCTGTTGCGAACGGATGGTCTGTAGAAACAGACAAGGAGCCCGTTTATCCGCGTGTGACGGCAGTCAGCAGAGACTGCGCTTAACCATTAAGGTGATACTATGAAGATTCTGGTGACGGGAGGGGCTGGCTTCATCGGTTCCCACCTGGTTGATTTACTATTGGAACAGAAGCATGAAGTACGGGTTCTCGATAACTTTTCGACAGGGCAGCGTGCTAATCTACCGCTGTCGCATCCAGGACTCGCTGTCTTCACGGGCGATATCCGCAGCAAAGAAGATGTCAACAAAGCTGTCGATGGCGTAGATGCAATCGTTCATTTGGCTGCCGTTGCGTCGGTTCAGGCTTCAGTTGAAGATCCGGTCGGAACCCATGAAGTCAATCTTGTCGGGACCATCAATCTTTTGGATGCGGCGAAACAGTATGGAGTCAAGAGGTTTGTTTTTGCTTCATCCGCTGCTGTTTACGGTAATACGGAAGACCTTCCCGTGAGCGAAAGCAGCCGCTTATCACCTTTGACCCCTTATGCGGCAGATAAGCTTTCCAGTGAGTATTACATCGATTTTTATCGCAGAGAACATGGCCTTGAGCCTGTCATTTTCCGTTTTTTCAATATCTTCGGGCCTCGACAGGATCCTTCATCTCCTTATTCTGGTGTAATTTCAATTTTCATGCAGAGAGCGATTGAGCGATTGCCGATCACTGTTTTCGGCGACGGGTTGCAGAGTCGTGATTTCGTTTATGTCGCGGATCTGGTCCGGCTGCTGACTCGGTCTCTTTCACAGGGAACCGGTTTCCAGGCTCCAATGAATGTCGGGAATGGTGTGCAAACAAGTCTTGTTCATCTGCTCGATGCGATTAAATCTTTTCAGGTTGAGGATCTTCAGGTTCAATATGCGGATTCGCGACAGGGTGATATCAGGCATTCCTGTGCATCGAATACTCTACTGAAAGAAAAAATGGACTACAGGGCTGAATATCCGGTTGCAGAAGGGTTGAGGATTACTTATGATTGGTATCTGAGTAACCGCTAATGATGCTTAATGGTCAGGATTCCATGGAAAAGATGGGTGTCAGCCGGCACTGAATAAAGATTGAAGCAAAGTATTCAGAACTCTTTTTTGAACCTGAATGGGAAAAGGGGATGAATCGGAGTCGTCTGTCAATGCAGGAGATACTTTTTCCGTAAAAGCAATAGTCTCCGTGCTGTTAGTTTTTTTATCCTTCGGGCCTCTGTGAGAGGCCGGATTCAAATTATTCGGGAGTATACATTGGTAACACTGGACCAGATTAAAAACAGAACTGCAAAAATCGCCGTTGTTGGACTCGGTTATGTCGGCCTTCCTCTAGCCGCTGCATTCGGTCGGCAGGTTGAGGTGATCGGCTTTGATATTCATGCAGGAAAAGTCAAAGAGCTGACTGACGGTTTCGACGCAACCGGTGAATTGACCCGGGCTGAACTGGAGTCCACGTCGATCGACTATACAACGGACCCGCGGCGACTGAATCAGGCCGATTTTATTATTGTTACAGTCCCGACTCCGATTGACGCCAATAACAATCCCGATCTGTCTCCCGTTGAAAAAGCTTCGGCTGAGATCGGCAAAAATCTGAAACCAGGAAGCATCATTGTCTATGAATCAACCGTTTATCCCGGTGTGACCGAAGAAATCTGCGTGCCGATTCTTGAAAGGGAATCGGGTCTCAAATGTGGTCAGGACTTCAAGGTCGGATATTCACCGGAGCGGATCAATCCCGGTGACAAGGTTCATACCGTCGACAAGATCATCAAGGTGGTGGCCGGCATGGATTCGGAAACACTGGACACAGTCGCCGCTGTTTATCAACTGGTTGTGACCGCAGGAGTTCACAAAGCATCCAGTATCAAGGTTGCCGAAGCTGCCAAGGTTATTGAGAATACCCAGCGAGATCTGAATATTGCGTTAGTCAATGAATTATCACTTATTTTCAACAAGTTGGAAATCCCGACGCGAGAGGTTCTGGCTGCTGCTGGGACGAAGTGGAATTTCCTCGATTTTACGCCGGGATTGGTCGGCGGGCACTGTATCGGTGTCGATCCCTACTACCTGACCCATAAAGCTGAACAGATCGGTTACTTGCCTCAGGTTATCCTTGCTGGTCGCAGAATCAATGACGGAATGGGGAAATATGTCGCTGAGAACACAGTGAAGCAGATGATCCAGTCGGGCAAGGTGGTCAAGGGAGCACGGGTGCTGGTTTTAGGCCTGACCTTCAAGGAAGATGTTCCCGATATCCGGAATACAAAGGTGATAGATATCGTTTCCGAGTTGAGCGATTACGGTATCGATGTCCTGATTCATGATCCGTTGGCCAATGCCGATGAGACCTGGCATGAGTATGGTGTTGAGTTGACGAAACTCGAAGATGTCGGTCAGGTTGATGCCGTTGTTTACGCCGTGGCCCACAAGCAGTTTAAACAGCTGTCTGTTGCCGATATTGCCCAGCTTTGTTCTCATGGCGAGGGGGGAGTTTTCATCGATGTCAAAAACGCCTTGCAGCGAACCGATGTAGAAGCCGCCGGGATGAGTTACTGGTCTTTGTAGAATTTTCCCCACACGAAGGCACAAAGAGATGAAGAGGGGCATGAGTGAAAATGAAATTGGAAAACATGTTGTCGACTGCGCGGTAAAGCTGCATATAGCAGCGGGACCAGGATTGCTTGAAAGAGTCTCTGAGTCTCTTTTAAGTCATGAATTAAGATCTGCCGGTCTTCATTTAGAGTAGCAGGTATCGGGATTTCGTGCCGATATTATTGTTGAACATAAAAGAAATTCTTGAGCTGAAATCGATAGAAAAGGTGTCCAGTGTTCATAAAAACAGGTTTTGACCTACTTGAGGATGTCTGGAATAAACGTGGATTCCTTCTCAACTTTGGTGAGGAAAGAATGGTCGACGGTATTTCCAGAATCATCAATGGTTTTCTGGACTAACTTATTTCCCTTTGTATCTTTGTGCGAGATGACCGGTTTAATGACGATTAAAAACTACATGACCATAGACGTTGAAGATTATTTTCATGTCTCGGCGTTTGAAAAACAATCACCTCCCAGTACATGGGGAGACCGGGTCTGCCGAGTCGAGCAGAATACCGACACGATCCTGCGCCTTTTGGATGAAAAAAAATGTCAAGGCCACTTTTTCATCCTGGGTTGGGTCGCTGAGCATTACCCCGAAGTTGTGAAACAGATTTCTTCCTGCGGTCACGAAGTGGCGAGCCATGGTTATCTTCATCAGCGGGTCGGTTTACAGGATCGTCAGACCTATCGTCAGGATGTCCGGCGGGGAAAAGGATTGCTGGAAGATCTGACAGGTTATGCCGTTATCGGCTACAGGGCTCCCAGCTATTCGATCACCCGGCAGACAGAATGGGCTTTCGATGAATTGCTTGAGGCGGGGTTTTTATACGATTCCAGCATTTTCCCGATGAAGCATGATTTTTACGGTATCCCCGATTGGCCAAGGTTCGGCGGTTATGCGGTCAGCGATGGAGATCGCTGGTATGCCGCTGATCGTTGCGAAGAAGATCAAAGGGGATTCGCGAATTACCGATCACAACACTGCGGTTGGGCAACGAAACTACCCGATCGCGGGTGGTGGTTATTTTCGTCTGCTTCCCTACTCGATAACACACATGGGACTGAAGCATATCAACAGGAAAGAGCAACAGCCGTTTGTTTTTACCTGCATCCCTGGGAGTTTGATCCGGAACAACCACGTATGGCGGGTGCAAGTATGAAAAGTCGTTTTCGACACTACCTCAATCTGGATAAGACAGAACAGCGCTTCAGACGACTGCTTGACGATTTTGTTTTTCAGTCAATCGCTGCTGGTTTGGAAGGTTGAATTGAACTGACTGCCGCCCTTTGGAACGAATCAAATTCGAGAAACATAGATGAAATCTATGAAGAAATAGAAATATAGTGTCATGGAAATCAGACAAGCAACAATAAAAGACAAGGCCGCTTGGGATTCCTACGTGTGGAATCATTCATGTGGTGTTGCGTATCATCAGTTTGCCTGGGGACAGGCCGTCAAAAGTGCCTATGGTTTTGAGCCTGTCTATCTGATTGCCGAAGATCAAGGTGAGGTCGCAGGCGTTTTGCCGTTAATAGGGTTGACAATTCCGGTTTTAGGCTCTCAGCTTGTGTCTCTGCCTTATTGTGACCTTGGCGGTTTTCTTGCTGAAGATGATACTGTCGCTGTTGCATTGTCTGATTACGCAGTCAATCTTGCGAAGAATCGCAATGATAAAAATTAGAGCTGCGTCAATCAGCAGAGAGTGATGAGGCGGGTCAGGTGAGTAAGGTCAGTAAGGTCAGGATGCTTTTGTCACTGCCCGATTCATCAGACGAATTGATGAAGGGCTTTAAAGCCAAGCTGCGCAGCCAAGTTAAAAAACCGATGAAAGATGGTTTGACAACTGAACTTGGTGGCACGGAACTGATGGATGAATTTTATAAATTATGGCGGTCAATATGCGTGACCTGGGGTCGCCAGTTCACAGCCGGCGCTGGTTTAAGGCCGTGGTTGACCGCTATGGTGAAAATGTTCGTGTTGGAATAGTGAGAGGTCCCGGCAGGAAAGCGATCGCAGGGGGGATTATTTTGTTACACAAAAGTGTTGTCTCAATCCCCTGGGCGTCTACCCTGCGCGAATACAACCGCTTAAATCCGAACATGTTGCTATACTGGTCGTTTTTATCTTTTGCTGCGGATAATGGGTTTAAAACATTTGATTTTGGTCGCTCAACACCGGGAGAGGGGACTTATCGCTTTAAGGAACAATGGGGGGCGCAACCTGAACCGCTCAAGTGGGGTGATCTGTTGTCGCAAACATGTGGCTACGAAGAAACAACGGGCACTCCTCTCCGGAATCACCTTGAAACTGTCTGGAAAAAACTCCCAGTTGTTATGTCAACGATTATAGGTTCGCGGCTTCGCCGCTATATCGATTTGTAGGGATTTTATGGATATTTCTATTGTCATTTTGACGTGGAACTCTGTGGAGTACTTTCAGTCATGCTTTGACTCTGTCGTCAAGTTTCTGGATGTCTCAGGATTAAACTATGAGATTTTTATCGTCGATAATGGTTCCACAGATAGAACAATCGAATTGCTTCAACAGTACGAGTCCAACCTTGACGCTCTAAATGTCACTTATCTCAATGAAAATGTAGGAACCACGAAGTCCAGAAACATGGCGTTGGAAAAGTGCTGTGGCCGATATATTTGCATTATGGATTCAGATGTTGAACTAAAGCAAAGTGTTTTTAATGAATTAATTCAATCGATCAATCACAATACCGACATCGGTATGGTCGTCCCACGTATCGTTTATCCCAGTGGCAAGTTGCAGAAATCAGTCGATCAATTTCCGACTCTTCCACATAAAATCAAAAGATTTTTCTTTTTAAGGAAGATGGAAGAAAGCGAAGGGAAAATTGAGGGTAGGGCAGACGAAGTTAGAACCATTGATTATGCAATTTCGGCATTTTGGTTGTTTAAGAGGGAATTGCTTGAGCACGTTGGATGTCTTGATGAAAATTATTTTTATGCTCCAGAAGACGTAGATTATTGTCTTTCTGTTTGGAAGGCTGGGTATTCGATAATTTATCAACCTGAAGTTGAGGTAGTGCATCATACACAAGAAATTTCACGTGGGTTTAAGCTTAATAAGGCAAAGAAAGAGCATATAAAAGGACTTGCTTATTACTTTAAAAAACATCGATATTTTTGGGTCGCGCCAAAATTTAATTTGAAAAAACATAATAACTTGTCTGTGTTGTTTCTTGCCTATCACTTCCCTCCAAGTACGGGAAGTGGCTCTTTAAGGCCTTTATACTTTGCTAATAATTTAGTAAAGCGTGGAATTGGTGTCAGTGTTATCACATGCAAAGAAGATAAATATCTGTCAACTGAAAAAATAGACATGGCTAATCTGGATTTGATTAGTGATAGCGTAGATGTCCACAGGTGTCATTCTTTTCATTTGCTTGATAAGATATTAGGCATCAAGAGCAAAATCGCTAAGAGGAATCCGAAGGAGATAGATTGTGATTCTGGTAGCGAGCCTCAGGGGGGAGACAAATCCTTCTATCAATCCGTTAAAGATTTTTTGACAGATTTGTTGTCGACTCCAGACCCTCAAGTAGGATGGCTTCCCTATTGTATCTTAAAATCACTGAAAATAATAAATTTAGACCGGCCTGATGTGGTTATTGCAACAGGTGGTCCCTGGACTGCATTGTTGGCAGGGTATGTTCTAAAAAGATTTAAGAACATTTGTTTGATTCTAGATTTTAGAGACCCCTGGATTGCTAATCCCTATTTTAAAGAACGGGGTCGTATTGTTCAGAAACTGGATACTTATTTAGAAAAGTGTATAGTGACTCATTCTGATCTGGTTATTGCTAATACTAAAGGGGTGTTATGTGATTTTAGAAAGCGCTACCCAACTCTTCCAGCAAGCCGTTTTACACATATTCCGAATGGATTCGAAGCATATGTAGAGACCTCTATAGACAAGAGAAATGGTGCTGCATTTACTATCACTCATACTGGTGCTTTGTATTATTCAAGGAATCCTTTCAATTTTTTGCAGGCCGTGGAAAATTTGATTTCAACTCATGAGATCCCCTCTGCGAACTTAATTATTGAGCTGGTTGGCGGGATTGACGTCAGTAATGCAAGAATCCGTGAGCTACTCGAATCGGTAGCGCTGAAAAATATCGTTAAGGTGATACCAAGGGTTCATACGAAAAAGCTTTAAGTACATGTGTAATGCAGATATGTTGCTATTAATTCAACCTGGGTTCCCAATTCAGGTGCCGAGAAAACTATATGAATACATGGCTATTAATAAGCCTATTTTTTGTGTCACTGAAAGCGACAGTGAAACTGCTAAGATTATATACGAAAATGATCTGGGAGTTGTGTGCGATAATGAGTTTACTGAAATACGCCAAGGGTTATTAGAGTCTTACAGATTGTGGGAAGATGGAAATTTAAATCAGTTAAAGAAGGAAGGGTGTAACTCATTCCTGAATTCTTCTTTGACTGATGATTTGATTGAGAAAATTGACCTTGTAAAGTCAAATAATACTAACTAGAGCGCTTTCAATGTCCATAACCGCACTGTTATTTTTGTTCATATTCTTTTCATTGAGTCTCTTGGGGGTGTTGATTGGCCCTATCTGGGGCTTATGCAATTACATGTTTGTCTATTTTATAAGTCCAAATCCTAACATCAATTGGTGGGCAGCCGACCTTCCTGATCTAAGATGGAGCTTAGTGGCTGCCTTAATTTTGATTGCTTCATTATTAATTAATCGATCGCAGCTATCAACAGTTAGGCTTTCAGATACACCAGTTTTTTACTCTTCTGTCTCTGTTTCTTTCTTTTAACTGTTTTTATGACATTTAATGCTGTTGATGTTGATAAGAATTACAGTCGTTGTTACGAATTACTTAGATCTCTTATCGTTTATTACTTGGTCGTGAAAATCGTTAAATCTGAAAAAGATTTTATGAAAATCCTTGTATTGATCGTTGCATGTGGGGCTTTGCTCGGATATTTTGCTTACTCAACACCTCGAGTAGGAATAAGGCTTGAAGGTATTGGCCCTCCAGATGCGGCCGATGCAAATAGCCTGGCAATTCTTTTTGCAGGGATTTTACCATTGGTTTTGCCTATCTTTTATTTCCATTTGAATATATTTAAGTTGTTTTCTGTGGCATCGACTGCTTTGATTACTAATGGAATAATCCTTACTAATAGTCGTGGTGGTTTGCTGTCAACTGGTATCTCAATAACTGCTGGAGTTTTTTTGGTTGGCGATAAAAAATTAAAGAAAAGAATTTTGTTTTTGGTCGTAATGCTGGTTGCGGCATTTTTTATATTTGGCAGACACTAGTTTTCTGGAACGGTCAAAATCTATAAAAACATCTATAGAAAAAGATGGTGGCACAGGACGTTTTGATATCTGGAAGCATGGTTTGGAAATGGCAAAAGATCACCCTTTTGGTGTTGGTGGTGGTGGTTTTGAGTATTTGAGTAGCCAATATATGCCGCCAGAGTTATTGACAAGAGGAAATGTAAGAGCAAGCCATAACACCTATCTGCTTATCTTAGTGGAGCAAGGTTTTTAGGGTTGTTGTTGTTTTTATTTGATTTTATCTAAGCTCTTTATCTCTTTATGGAATACACGTAGGTTTTATTAGTAAAAATACAGATAATGATCAAAACCATAATTTGAAACAATTGATAATTCTTTCGTTAATTGTTTGTCTGATCTCATATTCTATTGGCGCAGTCGTTTCGGAAAAAATATATTTTGAATATTTCTTTTTTTTGATTTTCACTTATTTCTGTTTATTCAAGTAATTATGCATTTTTTTAAGACTTAATAATAGTTTTTGGGGTGATTTATGCATAAAAAATTGACTATTTTACATTTTGGTACATCAGATGTCTGTTGGCGGTGCTGAAAAGGTACTTATTAATTTAATCAATGGATCAAGTTGTAAATATAGGCATATTATATGTAGTTTTTACCCCGTAGATATAAAATTTTCTGAACTGATTCATGAAGATAAGAGAACGGTTATTTGTGTAAATAAAAAACCTGGACATGATTTTTATTTGCCTTTTCGTATCGCGAGAATTTGTAGAAAGTACAGCGTGGATGTTGTTCATGCACAAAGTTGGGGGACTTATGTAGAGGGTTTTTTAGGTGCATTTTTATCATTGAAGTTGCCTGCCTTTATTTTCGCATTCAGAGGAAAGACAATTGAGGATATGGACGGTGTTCCATCCCGAAGATGTATTACTCAACGGCTATTGTCAAAGTACTGCTCTGCTATAGTCACTCCCTCCAGACAAATGGCATCTGAGTATGCAAATTCTGTTGGTATTACTCGTGATCGCATAAAGGTCATTTATAATGGTGTCAGATTGGATTCTTTCTTACCTGTTGGTTACAAGAGTGACGCTAAAAAGTTTTTGGATTTACCCGAGGACTCGTTAGTCATTGGTTGTGTCGCGCGATTTGATCCGATAAAAAATATTGAGTCCTTAGTTCATAGCTTTGCAGATTTGAGTAAACACTATGAATCCTTGCGCTTGGTTCTTGTTGGAGATGGAGAGTGTCGTAATGACTTAAGGGCTCTGGTATCAAGCTTGAGTATTGAAGATAGGGTTTTGTTTGCTGGTGAGACTACAAGTGTAATGCAGTTTTATCATGCGATGGACATATACGTTCAGCCTTCGTTGTATGAAGGGGTTTCAAATACGATTTTAGAGGCGTTAAGTTGCGCCCTTCCGGTCGTAGCAGGTAGGGTAGGAGGTACTCCTGAGATACTTTTTGATGATGTTAACGGGATATTGCTTGATTCTCTCTCTGTTGAATCTCTGATCAAAGGCCTCGAAATACTATTGTCTTCAGCTGAGCTACGTATGGAAATGGGTAGGGCTGGTAGAGTAATCGCTGAAGAGAGGTTTTCGGTGTCGACAATGGTTTCTGAATATGAAACCCTATTTGAACATGTTGCGTCACGTAGGTTTTGTTCCCGGTCATTAAAACAGCAGTACTCGGATGGTGAAAAATAAATGTGTGGAATAGCTGGTTATATGCGCTCCGCGTTTCCTCATGCGGATGTTGCAGTACTAAAAAAAATGGGACAAGCAATCTCTCATCGAGGACCTGATGCAAGTGGTGAGTATTTTGACGAGTATGTTGCACTGGGTCATCAAAGGTTAAGCATTGTAGACCTTTCGAGTGCAGGGACTCAACCAATGACATCATTAAATAAGAGGTATGTTATTGTTTTTAATGGTGAAATATATAATTTTCTTGAACTGCGTTCGGATCTTGAAAGTAAGGGTGTCATTTTTAGAAGCAAAACGGACACTGAAGTTCTCTTGACATTATTCGAAGCAGAGGGACCTTCTTGTCTACAGAAGTTGAATGGCATGTTCGCGTTAGCGATATGGGATAAACTGGAGCGGAGCCTGTTTGTCGCCAGAGATCGTATTGGAAAGAAGCCTTTGTACTATTATCACAATGGAACTGGTGGCAATTTAGCTTTTGCTTCTGAAATCAAGGCACTTTTGCAGCTAGGAGCAATTCCTAAGACTATTGATCAAACTGCACTGCTGGATTATATGGCTTATTTGCATATTCCTGCTCCTAAAACTATCTATAAAGATATTTATAAGTTGCTCCCAGGCCATTATATGCAGTTAAACTTTGATTCTAAACCAGTTATTACTGAATACTGGGATGTTTCTTTTTCGACGACCACTAACTCGACATTTGACGAGTCCGTAGAGGAATTGTTGGATATTGTTTCCAATGCTACCACTACAAGAATGATCTCTGATGTGTCATTGGGTGCATTCCTTAGTGGTGGTGTTGATTCAAGTTTGATTGTCGGACTCATGTCTAATCATGCATCAGATAGTGTTAAGACTTGTTCGATTGGCTTTTCTGATAAAAGGCACGATGAATCTGTCTACGCACGGCAGGTCGCTGACATTTTCAAGACCGATCATCGTGAGTATTTTGTTACTGAAAATATGGTCGATACCGTAAAATTACTACCTAAGTATTTTGATGAACCATTTGCCGATTCATCTGCAATACCAACCTATCATGTCTCCAGACTTGCAAAGAAATTCGTTACTGTAGCTCTTTCTGGGGACGGTGGTGATGAGAGTTTTGGTGGTTATGATCGTTATGTCACCGAGCTTGTCGAAAATGTATTTCGTGAAAATGTCCCCTCGGTTGTGTTGAATTTGTTGAAGATTATATCGGGATGTGGGTCGGGAGTGTATCAGAAAAAATTAAGGACGCTAGTCTCAGGAGCAATGGCAGACCCAGCAATGGGTTTTTATAAGACCAATAGTCATGCAACTGATCAGGAAATGAAGTTAATACTGTCTTCTGTCATGTCCTCAACTTTCAGTAATTATGATCCATCTTGGCATATTCGAAAATATTGGGATCGAGTTAAAGATGAAGATCATATGACGAGGATGTCTTACACTGAACTAAAGTCTACACTCCCTGATGGTATTTTAGTGAAGGTAGACAGAATGTCGATGGCAAACTCTTTGGAAGTAAGGTCTCCTCTTCTTGATTATAGAGTTATTGAGCTCGCATGTTCCATGCCGAGCAAATGGAAGATTAATAGGGGGAATAAAAAAGTGATCTTGAAGGAAGTTGCGAAATTAAATTTACCTTCATCTTTAATAAACAGAAAAAAACAAGGATTTACCGTTCCTTTAGATAAATGGTTTCGAAATGAGTTGAAATCACTCTTTTTTGATAACGTCTTGAATGAGGAAGGTATGCGTGAATTTTTGATGTCGATAATTTGAAAACTATTTTTGATTCACATATTAAAGGAAATAATGATCATTCTACGCTGTTGTGGATGGTGCTTTCTTTCAGTCTTTGGTGGAATGAATATATTTCGACAGCGTCACAATAATCTCCCTTATGTCCTATCGTGCAGTCATAGTCTAGATAAAAGGTACAGAGTTATAATATGTGTGGAATTGCAGGAATAGTTGATCTCGGAAAAAGCATTGATGATTCAACTCTGGTGAAGATGATAGAACAGATTCAGTATAGAGGACCTGATGGACATGGTATGGTTTGTCTATACGATAAGCACGTGGGTTTGGCCCACAGGCGTTTAAGTATTCTCGATACCAGCGATGTTGGACGTCAGCCGATGGCTTCAGCTTGTGGCCGATATTGGGTTACCTTCAATGGTGAAATTTATAATTATCTTGAGTTGAAAAATGAACTTATCTCTTTAGGCTATTCGTTTAAGAGCGAAACAGATACAGAAGTCTTGATCTATGCTTTCTCCGAATGGGGGACTGATTGCTTAGATCGTTTTATCGGGATGTATGCGTTTGCCTTATGGGATGATATTGAAAAGAAACTTTTTGCTGCGCGGGACCGGCTAGGGATAAAGCCTTTTTACTATACTATAGAAATGGCTGCTTGATTTTGCCTCAGAAATCAAATCAATTTTAGCTGTTACTTTATCTTCTCCAAGAGTTGACGAAACACTTATCGATTCTTACATGTCATTTGGTTATGTTCCTGGAGAAAATACACTTTTCAAAGGCATTAAGCGGCTTCAGCCCGGACACTCACTAACATATAAAAACTACGATAATTTTAGAACAGCAAGTTACTGGGATCTCGATTTTTCTGGAGTTCAGAACCTGAGCATAGAAGAGCATGCTAATAATGTTGATAGTCTTCTCACAGACTCGATCAATTTGCGATTGCGCAGTGACGTTCCTTTAGGGGTTTTTTTGAGTGGTGGACTGGACTCGAGTGCTGTCGTTTCACTGTTAGCTCCGGGAGCGAGTAGCGGCTTAAAAACTTTTTCTGTCGCTTATGATTTCGGATCAGGTTATGACGAATCTCCATATGCTCGTGAAGTGTCCAGAATATTTCAAACCGACCATCATGAAACAAGGATGACGCCACAGCAGTTTGTCGATTTTATCCCGCAATTCATTTGGCATATGGATGAACCTGTTACCGAGGCTGCGGCCATCTCTTTGTATTTTGTGTCTAAACTTGCTCGTGAAAATGTGACTGTTTGTCTGAGTGGTGAGGGCTCGGACGAACTATTTGCCGGGTATGATTTTTACTCATACAATCTCTTGATGGAGAAAATGAGGGGGCTCGTTGGAAGCACAGGAGCTAGATTAGTTTCGGCCGTAGGCAGAAAGTTTACACGGTCACAGAAAGTGCATAAATATCTTGAGATGTTGGAGCAGCCATTTGAAATGCGCTACAAAGGAATCTCCAGTTACGAAGAGTCTGTTAAAAAGCGTTTATACCATAGTGATTTTCAGCGGGTTGCCGCTAAGGGGAACGACGATCTCGGACATTTTATGCAAGGGATTAATGATAAGAGTAAGACATGGGACCCGCTTAGTAAGATGCTTTATTTTGATACTAAAACCTGGCTCGTCGATGATCTTTTGATCAAAGCGGACCGGATGAGTATGGCAACATCCATCGAATTGAGAGTCCCGTTTCTTGATCATCGTTTAGTTGGTCTCGCAGCGACAATCCCTTCTAAATATAAAATGCGTAGGTTTGACCCAAAATTCATTTTAAAGCATTTACTGAGAGACAGATTGCCCAAGTCTATCATCAACAGAAAAAAATGGGGTTTCCAACCCCTCTAGAAGAAATGTTTAAAACTGATTTGTATGACTATGCACATGAAACGCTGCTGTCCCAAGAGGCTGTTAGCCGAGGTTACTTTCAGCGTCAAGAAGTCGAAAACTGCTAGATGATCATCGTTTGAATAAAGCGAAAAATCATCGAGAAATTTGGCAATTGGTTGTCTTGGAAGAGTGGCACCGTAAGTTTTTGAATGTAAAATCTAGCAATAATTAAGTAAGGGATGTTTGTGGGTAAAATTAAAATACTTGCTCTTAGTTATTTATTTCCAAATTCTGAAAATCCGGGATATGGAATTTTTGTGTTCAATCGGTTGAGTGCTGTTAAGCAACTTTGTGACATTAGGGTTATTGCGCCTTTGCAATGGTTTCCTTTTGCCAATCAAATAAGAAGAACTCCTGGCAGTCGAAAAATTAAAGTATTCTCGAGATTCAAGGGGCTGGATGTTTTCTATCCAAGGTTTTTTTCAATTCCAAAGATTTTAAAGTGGTTTGACGCTGTTTTCTATTTTTTATCTGTCCTCCCTGCAACGTTATACCTGAAACATAGGGAAAAATATGATTTTGATATTGTTGACGTACACTGGACTTACCCGGATATTTTAGCGGGATATTTACTTTCTAGGATATATAGGAAGAAGTTAATAGTAACAATTCGTGGTAAGGAAGCACTTTATCTCGATGAGCGGGGAGGACGTAAGTGGATACTCAATACTTTTCTTCGGAAGGCGGATGCCGTTATTTGTCTGAGTGAAGAACTAAGGCAGCTCATTATTGCTCTTGGGGTTGAATCTCAACGAACAGAAGTTATCCATAACGGTATCGATCCTTCTGTCTTTTCTTATTGTGAACAGAGAAAAGCACGAGAAGAGCTTTCTCTGCCCCAGGATGCAACAATTTTAGTCTCAGTTGGATCGTTGATACGTCGTAAAGGACATCATGAGCTAATTAAAGCAATGCCTCATATCGGTTCTGAAAAAGATGTTGCTCTATATATTGTTGGTGGGGGAAATCCCGAAGGAGATTATAGCCTTGAGCTAAATAAATTAGTTAATGAATACCAACTCACAAATGTTCACTTTGTCAGTTCGGTGGGGCACGATCAGCTGCCTTTTTGGTATGCTGCCGCAGATCTTTTTTGCTTAGCCACAGCGGGAGAAGGGTGTCCAAATGTGGTATTGGAAGCAATGGCCTGCGGATGCCCCGTTGTAGTCTCTAATGTTGGTGCGGTTCCTGATATCGTCAGGGAAGATATTGATGGGTTGATCGTCCAGACCGATAAGTGGGATTGGACTAATCAGATAGTGAAGGCACTCTCACTCACTTGGGATCGACTGGAAATCGCTCAACATATGGAAACAATTGATTGGGCAAGTTGTGCTGATAAAGTTATTGTTCGATATCAAAATGTTCTTTCTGATGAAAAACTAAAAAATACACTAATGAGGCAAAACAGAAAGTATAGAATTTTGTATCATCACAGAACTTTAGGTGATGGAGCTGAGGGCATCCATATTCGTGAAATGGTTGCAGCATTTCGTGAACTTGGGCATGAAGTCAATGTCATTGGACCCGTTGGAGAGTCCATCCCTGAAAAGGGAGATGCCGGTAAATGGCTATCTAGAATAAAATCTATGATGCCAAAGGTTATGTTTGAATTATGTGAAATTGGCTATTCTTTTTATTCATTCTGTCTTGTCTCTTGGTTGATTTGTAAAGACAAACCTAAATTTATTTATGATCGATATATTACGTTTAACATCGGTGGAGTGCTCGCTGCAAAATTGCTGAAGGTTCCTCTTTTTCTTGAAGTTAATGCTCCACTCGCACTTGAGCGAAGTGAACAGCCAGACGAAAAGCTTTATTTAAAGGGTATTGCATTTAGAATCGAGCGATGGGTGTGTTCAAATTCATACCGATCAATTGTTGTCTCCACACCATTGAAAGAATATCTGGTTTCACAGGGATGTTCTGAATCTAATATTATTGTGATGCCGAATGGAGTCAACCAAAATAAATTTAAACCACAAGAAAAAGACGACAAATTACAGAAAGATTTAGGGGTTTCAGCTGGGAGTATAGTTATTGGATTCACGGGTGTTCTAAGGCATTGGCATGGACTTGACAATTTGATTGACTCTTTTAATCAAGTTGTAAAAGAACACGAGAATGTCTTTTTATTGATTGTTGGTGATGGTCCGATTAGGAAGAATTTGGAAAGGCAAATAGCATCTTGTGGACTTGAGGAAAGATGTTGTATCACTGGTAGGGTTCCATATGCGGAAATTCAGAATTATGTGAATCTGTTTGATATCGCTGTAAGTCCAAAATCGACATTTTATGCCTCACCTATGAAAATTATAGAGTATATGGCATTAAGAAAAAGCTGTCGTTGTGCCCGGAGAGAAAAATTTCACAGATATTATTGATGTAGATAAGAACGGAATTACCTTTGATAGCGATAGTGTCAAGAGCTTGGCCTCTTCATTGATAAGGCTTATTAATGATATTGAGTTCAGATGTCAGTTAAGTAGAGAGGCAAGAAAAAGGTTAACGAACGGTTGAATTGGGCTTGGAATGCCCGAGAAGTATGCCAATACCTGAATGATTGATTGACGGCATTTTTTTCTTTTTGACTATGGAATTAACCTAGAAATCAATAGACTGTTAATTTTTCTGTGGAGGTTTTTGGTTGTTGTGGTATTGAGTTTATCGATTGTCTATCTCACAATATAACGGTCCATGTAAAAAACAAGTTATAAATCGATTGCTTTGTTTAAAAACGTACGTGTGCATATTTTTGGGCAATAGGCGTACTGTCAAATAGCTTTTGAGCTTCTTTGATTGTTGTGTTAAATTAGAAGCTGCAAAGAAAGAGAGTTTGACTTAAATGAAAAGGAGTATAAATTGTGAAAAAACAAAATTTAAAATTTTAAGGGTAAGGGATGTATTGAATGTAGTTGTTTTAATTGCCTTTATTATTGGAGTAACGACTGAGGTGACTAATGCCTCTGCTCTTTTTGATATTGCTGGCAATGGGACGAATTGGACAGGATGGGAGCATTGTGATGGCTCTATCAGGGGGTGTGTGTCTTATAATAAAACTGGGTGGAAGAAGGATGGCTATGTCTTGGTAAATAATAAACCAGTGCCAAGAAGCTTTGAAAAGGATGATTATGGCAATAAAACGAGAGGAGAAATAGCTAACTATGGACCTCTCCATGCCCCAACAGGACCAACCCTACATATTTATGATTCAGGTACCGGAACACAATTTCGTTCAGCTTGGTGGTTGTGGGAAGGGGTAGATACAATGGGCAAGATGGGGATAGTGGACGCAGCGTCGAACAGACTCAGTATGTATCTCCGTGTTCACGGTGTTCCTGCGCTGCCAACGTCTGGTAATTTAACAGACAATCTGGAACTTGGAACCTACACATGTTGGGATAATGGTGGTGCCTATGGGGAAAGTTGTCCCACAGAATCAGACAACGGACATTGGTATCACAAAGTTGCTGTACAACCAGATATGTGGATACATATATTGTGGGATGAGCATCCGACAACTCGCCGGAATGACGGTACTACGTACCAGCCGAATAACCCCTCGCAGGTTTTTACGGCAAAGATTACTTTGAACATAATTACATGTATTACTTGCAGCATGCCATTTACGGTGGGGTAGGGACTGCTGACAATGATATATGGGTTTATAATCCGACATTTTTGACTGTGCTTAATGAAAATGATATATCAATATCGTCTTTGTGGGTTGGTTATGATCCTTCTGACAAGCATTGGGAGATTGGTTGGATGGATGTGTCCAAGGGGCTAATGATGTCCATGACAGCGAATACGAGATTCGCTGGTCTACAAGACCTATAACGAATGCTAATTTTAGTGATGCGACAATTGTTCAACCTCAACGGCATGTTATTAATGGTAATCATATTCATAAACCGAGCAACAACTATCGAAATCTCTGGACGACTTTTGAATTGCCCCGTGGTGCTGAGTCAAATGGTAAGTTATATTTTGCTGTAAAAGATGTTTCTGTTGCAGGTGGTAATTTTAATAACGCTCCGAGTTCAAACATTCATTCGATAGATTATGCTCTGACTACAGGTGCTCCTGTCTTTCTTTCACCAGCAGTAAATTTAAGAATAAATTAGAGGGTCTACTTAAAGTTGAAACTACATATTACAATTATAGAATAAGTTTTATAGAAAATCCCCGATTATATATCGGGGATTTTTAATGTGAATTATTGTGTTTCTGGTAAATAGTTAAGATTATCTTTTTAGGAATATTTTAGATCAGGAAGGCTATAAAAGTGAGGTTGTGATGGGAGGAAGGATCACTGACAATGCAGGACGTGGAACTTGGAAAGAGTTTGATTTGTCGTTAGATGTCGTATTTTCATCAGCCAATATCTGGAAGGAAAAGCTACAAAATATTGATAAATGTTGGTTATGTTGGAATGTTGATTCTGATTGGTGCTTTGTTCAGCAGCAGTTAGTTGAGGAAATAGGATGGGCACCTGTTGTGGGATATGATCCTAGATGTGGGCCACCACAGAAAACGACCAAGAATGCCATTGTTATTGATTTCAATGAATCTTTTGGTTTTACTAAATTATTTCCTCATTTTGTTTTGGAGTTTGTCTTTCTCTTTTGCAAAAAGATGGCATTTTGGCACTCTGACTTGCTGCTTGAGAGAAGTGATATGCGATATTACGCCAGTATGTTTGATCAAATGAAAATGGCGATTTTGCTGCAGTAAAATCAATTGGTGGTATTCGTAATTTACTTCAGTTTAATAAGCATCGCTATTGGGAATTGCTGGGCTGTACAACTGAAAGAGCAAGTAAATCTCAATTTGATAATGGTTGTGGTTGGTGGAGGCACTATAGTTTTCACCCTAATTATACTCAAGAAGTAAAAAATCAATATTGGGAATATGGTTGCGGTATAATGGAGTGGAAGAGAAAGAAATATTTAAAAGGTATCACGGTTCATGACCTTTCCGAAAATAATATTAAATACGGCCATTTTACAAGAATTGGGAATCCAAATTACGTAGAAGATAAATCTTCCAATGGCCGTAATCTTACTAATGAATTAAGTAGTAACTATAGTTTAGAGTCGTGCTGTAATAAAGTTTCTCTATCGGACCTTATAGTTAAAAACTAATATTTTTTCTCAAGATATTTATGTGTAGAACTAAGGTCTTTAGATTTATATGATAATTAGAGGTTTGATTGAATGATTTAAATAAAAATATAGCAATTGGAACTTTATGGTTATTATCTTTAAAATTCTTAGTTAGAGGAATGGGGATAATAAGTACTCTACTCTTAGTTAGACTTCTAGCTCCAGAGGACTTTGGCCTAAATGCGATTGCAATGTCAATATTTTAGCTTTATTGAAATATTTTCGAGATTTGGATTTGATACAGTTCTAATTCAAAAACAAAATGTATCCAGATCTCATTATGATACTGCCTGGACATTTAATGTCTTGTTTGGTTTTTTTTCTTTTACTTGTGTTTTCTTTTTCTTCTTTCTGTTATTTCCTCTTTTTACTCAAATGAGAATTTGAATAATATATTGTTATGTATATCATTTTTATTCCTCATTAATGGATTTATGAATATTGGAATCGTTGATTTTAGAAAAAATTTCACCTTTGACAAAGAATTTAAACTTCACATAATACCCAAAGTAATCGGGTTTTTGGTTACAATTTCGTTGGCATTTTACTTTAAAAACTATTGGGCATTAATCGTCGGGACTCTAGTATGGAAGGTTGCTATCTGTTTTTTTTAGCTATTCATTGCACCCATATCGGCCTAGATTTAGTCTATCGAAAACAAAAGAATTATTTAATTTCTCAAAATGGATTTTTGTTGGGAATTATATTGATTTTATAAATACTAAATCACCAGAATTATTAGTAGGAAAGTTGTTGTCAGCAAAGGCAGCAGGCCTTTTTTCAATAGGTGCAGAAATATCGAACTTTGCTACCTCAGAATTGGTATCCAATGTGAATCGGGCTGCTTACCCTGGGTATTCTAAGGTTGCCTATAATCCCATTGAGCTCGAAAAATTATATCTGAATGTTATGAAGGGAATCTCTTTTTGGGCAATTCCTGCTGGAATTGGTCTTGCTTCTGTATCGCAATCTTTAGTACCAGTAGTATTGGGTGCACAATGGGCCGATTCGGCAGAGATTATTGAATATCTAGCTCTTGGTTAGTTTACTTTTTTCTTTGAATTCAAATACCGTTTATATTTTTCTTGCCATTGCAAAGCCTCAAATCTCAATATTTGTTTCAACCGTAAGGGTGTTGATTTTTATTCCGCTCATTATTGTTCTTATCCATTTAAACGGTTATGTAGGTGCAGCACAAGCAGTTCTTATCTCAAGCTTTATCACTTTTTGTATTTATAACCTTGTTATAATCAATAAGATTAAATTTTCTTTTAAAAAAAGTTCTTTCTATGCATTCAAAACCTCTATTTTGCTCAGTTATTATGGCATTAGGAGTTTATTCTTATAAAAGTTTTTATATCTTCTTATGGTGTATCCGACTATTACATATTGAGTATGTCTATTTTAATTGGTGTTTTACTTTACTCATTAGCAACATTATTTGTTTGGGCTTTCACTGGATATAAAGATGGGCCAGAAAAAATAATTTTATTAACAATAAAGAATAAAATAATCAAGAAAATTTTATAGTTTTTCTTCGGTTAAAAAGGTATTCCAGCCGGAAAGTATTGGTCCTCAAAAGTAGAATTTTCTCGTAAATTAATCATGAGAAGATTCTCGATGAAAAAGTCATGTTTTGCGAC